>Ga0307982_1000257_pt1 | contig 41004 bp, 32 predicted proteins | sample OrgLakmetagen989_FD_201847 | JGI IMG/M metagenome (GOLD analysis project Ga0307982, IMG submission 201847) | Saline water microbial communities from Organic Lake, Antarctica - #989 | ecosystem: Environmental > Aquatic > Non-marine Saline and Alkaline > Saline | place: Antarctica: Organic Lake... | reverse complement strand
CCCCCCCCTCAAAAATGCAAACAACAACATGCAAGCGGGCCGCTTGTGGCCTAGCGGTCCCTCCCTATCAAAGAGCTAAACCCATATATCTTCCATCAAACGCCACGAACGCTAGTCGAGGTCGTCCTCCAGCGTTTTTCGAAACCCTCGCAAGGCCCTCCACCTTGAGAGCAAGTCGACTGCGTATACCCCGAAGAGTACAGGTTCCGCTCTAGTGATCGGCAAGATCGTGCTGACAATGCTTGTAGCTGCTGCCAAAACAAATCAATCCTCCATTGTGCCTGCCTTTGATCAAACGAGAGTCCCACGGATAATTCAAGTACCAAGCGGTGCTGTAAATTCATAACGGAAGGGTTCATCATCTGTCGGTGGCCCGGAGTTAAGAATACCGCAGTTTAATGACCTATATACCTATATACGACAAAAACAATAAATACGTCATTGTCGTGAACTGCGTCTTTTAAAAGCCACACCACATCCCAGTTAATTTTTCGACTACATTTGGCTCAAAACGGGTGCGTATTTGAATTTAAGCGCGACTGGGGTATGCTCTCCATTTCCTGCTCTTTACACCAAGAATGGCTGAAATTAATAAAGCCCCAATCAGTAGACCATGGACCGGAGAGTGGTCGCCACCTCCGCTGCTTGAGCGCTCATGGGAGCTGCTTCCGCGGCTTGAAGAGCAGCAGGAAGTGGGCTAGCCCTGGCAGCAGACACATCACCAGTAGCGGCGAGAGCCAGCTTCGCCGCAAGCATGAAGCCATACGCAACCTTGTGAAAGTAAGGAGGTGGGAGTAAAACGAAAGAGCAGTGAGAAGAAGAAAGAGCATGAAAGGATGAAAAAAGTATGAGCCATGACAGGTCAGAGAAGCGGTAAACACAGAATAAAGAGTAGTTGCCATTTTTTTTCAATATGCAAGCAACCAGAAAAGAAAAAGTATTGCTCGTACCTCAGCATGAAGGGGATCTTCTGCACCAGTCGCTAACGCAAGCGTCGCCGCAGCACCCGCAAACAGCGAAGGCGGCACTGCACCAGAAGAAGCACTGCTCGTCGTATTTGTAGGGTCACTAAGCCAAGTGCCATAGTTGACCGCCAGCGCGGCGGCTGAAGTGCGCACGTTTTTGTGGGCAGTGGCATTGGCCGCCAGCGCCGCCGCAGCGTCGATCAGCGAAGTCGCCCGGGCTGACGTGGAGACCACTTGCGATCGGGTGGAAGCCGCAAAGAACAGGTTTGACGCAAGGCGCAGCGTGGTGACTTGAAGCGGCATGGGGGCGTCGGGGGCTTGCACCGCCGTGAGCGCGCGCGGCAACACCGACTCCAGGAGCAAGAAGGACTGAGTGGACGCCAAGTGAGCGTTGGCTTCAGGGTGCAGACACGCGATGCGAAGGAGGTCTAACACGGCCCACACCTAAGGAAAAAAAGAAGAAACATAGCAAAGCACAAATATCAAAGCGACATGAAATGCAAGGAACGAGCGGTACATAGCAACACGATAGGAAGATGAGGGTCGATGCGTGGTTGCGGGCATCGTACAGTAAACGTGCTCACCCACATGTAAAAAAATATGCATCAATCAAAAAGACTTCACACACACACTTGTGCTCATACGCACATACACACACAGGAAAAACCAACGACCATTTCGAAAGAATGGATCAAAGAGTCCCTCCTCACCTGGCTGGGCGGCCATTTATTGGCTACATGTAGCAACGCAGCCAGATCATTGGCGGCGATCGAAGTAGCGTGCCAGCGGCTGGTGTTGGCCAGAGCACTGCACACGGCACCCAACGCGCGCGCATCCGCTGGAGAAAGGCTCATGCCTTCAGGCTCAAGGGCAGCGCTGAATTCGTTGATCTTGGCCTCGATTTTGTCCACCTGGAAATTTTGAAATGTCATCGTGGATTGTTGAGTGTCAAATTCACAGGAAAAAAAAAAGAGCGCTGGTGGATTATCTAGTAGCCTTCATTCTACTCCTAAAATAGGAGAAAGACTACGGCGCTAAATCGGGCAATATTTACGAACCGCAAGAGGTTTATCGAAGCGCACATAAGCCACCGGTTCTGGTGGCTTGGGCTTGGTTACAGAGGAGGAAGAAGAAGAAGAAGAAGCCGATGCTGCTGCACTGCTGCCACCACTGCCGAGAGTAGGTCCACCCGCCCCCGCGTTTTGAGTAATGAAATTGGCGATTTTCTCGAGGTCGTCGGGGTTCAAACCATGCTTGGCGATGAACTGGTAGGCCGTGGTGTACCTGGAGTAGTAATGAGAAAAAGAAGCGAATAAAAAAGAGGCCAAAAACCATGCTATATGAACACCGCCATTTGACGCATGCAAACACACGTTCACATGAGGCAAAGAGTGGAAGAGAGGACAGACGAAGAGTGTTTACGCACGGGTTGTCGCCGTCGTTGTGGCCAATTTGCAGCTTTTGCAGGCCCGTGGGTTGCTCGATTTCAATGGCCAAAACATGGTCGTATTTGACACCGTCAACCATGCCCGAATCCCGAGATCCAGTCACTTCCCCCACCTTTGTTACATCACGCAGCACGAGTGACAATTGACACCACCGGAGGTGAAAAGCATTTAAGTATGCAAAGAGAATCGAATCAACGATACATTTGTTCGCTACAGGAAAAGACCCAGCAGATGTACCAAAGCAATAAAAGGAACACAGGCTGGAAGAACGCATTCAGTGACAACCATACTGACGGCATAAGCAATAAAGATGCCACACAGGCATGTTCTTGGGCACACCCACTTACCTCAATCCAGTCGGACGACGCGGCGGCCCACTGCGCCGCCACCGCCACTCCATTCTTGTTGAACACCTTCACGTCCCCCTCGCCGCGGCCGGGGGTCGCCAAACGATTGGCCCATTGCGGCAGCTTCGCCACCTCTTCGGGGGAGGGCCCACCTTGCCGGCTGGCTTTGGCGGCGGCGACGGCCTCGGCCGCGGCTTCCCGTGCGGCGGGGCTCGCGGCGCGCGCCGGGTCACGAGTCCAGAGCCGCACGATGCCGTCGTTGCAACCCGTGGCGAAGTCGCCCTCTTCGGGCAGGGCGCAACAGCACCACACCCCGTCGGGATGCTCCACCACCTCGCAGCCACCACTGCTGCCTGACGACGACGACGAGGGCGCTTGAGGCACAGACCACACTGCCGCGGAGCAGTCTTCCGAGATGGACACAAAGCCTTGCTTCGCCGACACCAGAGGAGCTGCCCCGTAGACGAAGTTTTCCCCACGGCCGCTCGACGGGTGCACCACCGTGTGCAGAGGGTCTCCGCCGGGGCTCCGCACCGTGATGGTGCCGTCGTTCGACGTGGACGCGAAAGCGTAAATGCTGCCACCATCACTGCCGCCATCACTGCCGCTGCCTGCAGCAGTGCTCGCGGACGCTAAGCACAAGCTCCGTACCGGGCCTGCATGATCTTCGTGGGTAGCTACGCAACTCCAACCACCACTGCTGCTGCTAGCGGCGTCACCAGTGTGGCGCCACAGCCGCACGCAGCAGCCCGCGATGCCCCCGTCTTGTTGCTTGCCGGTGGAGCCAGTCGCCACGTCACCGTTTGGGAGGCCGAGGACACTGACACCGTTTTCGTGGTCGGGTAGAGTGGCCACACAAGAAGCTTCGCCGTTGAGCTGCCAGAATTTCGCGGACCCGTCCCTTTTGGAGAACCAAAGGAGGTGGACAAAACGCGAGCAGGGAAGAAATGAGAGCATGGGAGAAAATGGTGTACACACGAAAGTAATATCGACAAGGAATGCATGAAGTGAATCAGGATTGAAAATTTCACGAGGACCTCTCCAAAACCCAGAGCTAGATAGATGCGATTTGCTTGAAATCACACTGCTGTACTTACCACGAGCCGGAAATGAGAAGAGGTACACTTCCATCCGCAGGAGACTGTCAAGGCAGGCATGCAAGAGGATAACCAACAAGAGTAACCACAGTTAAAGGCAAGCAAAGCGCAGATGACGACTACTTCACGATTCAGGAAGACAAGTGATGTAAGAATCATGGCAGAGGGTTAGTTGTTGAACCCATTTCAAACTTCTCAGTTCGTGAGGGAGGTGGTAGGTAGGGTTGTTACCGTGTACGACAGAGAAATCACGCCGTGACTGTGACCTTGCAGCAGCCGCACCATGGTGCCTTCGCTGTTGAAGACACGCACACAATGGTCCGCGCAGCCCGTCACGAAACCGCCCGTAGGCGCGTCGTCGAGCACTCCGCGCAACAGAGGACAGCAGGCCAACACACTCTTGTCGCCGTGCTCCATGATCGGCGCTCCTTGTGTGCTCGCCGCGCCCGCAGCCCCCAACTCCCACCGCTGGACTAACGCATCAGCACCTCCACTGACAAGGTCTCCCTGGACAAGACGCACATGCAGTCAGAGAACTACGTTCAGCCTTTCATTTCCTAGCTAGCTCGGAATTACCATTCTCCACAGAGCAATCATTCGAGTAGTCTTTACCGTAGAGGAGACGCAGAGCGATCGAACAGCAGCACCGTGGCCGTGCAGTTCTTCGCGTAGCATGTATGGTTGCTCCTCAGGCACGTCGACGTCCATTGTAGAAAGACTTCTAGAGAATACTAATGGCAATGGCTAATGGTAAATGACTACTCCCGTTTCTGCTATCTGCCACGAACGAACTCAAAAAGAGCAAGAAATGTTTTGGAAGCAGCGGGAAAAATGCACGGCGCATGAGACAGTATATTATATTAGGGATGTCGTGCTTGCTCGCATCTTTGGCTCGCATCATCATTTTTGATCGCAGATGCCTGGATGCCTGCTGGCTTAGATTGCACAGACATCGTTTGAAGCACTCGCCGTCTCGCCATTTTTGAGCCAGTTTGAGTGCCTAGAACACCGCATAAGTTTGTTACTAGCGAGGAAAGGAGTTCTTCGAGTTTTATTCCTCCGAAGCTGTAGAATGTCGCTGTCGAGTACTTTATCATCTTTCTTCTGCGCTGGCGTTAGTGGGTGTTTGACAACTTGTTGCGTGCATCCGCTCGATGTGATTCGAATCCGCATGCAGCTAGACTCCGAGGGCGGCGCCACTCGCACTTTTAGAAACCCTTGGCATTGTGCTACTACTATCTTCAAGACCGACGGCATTCGAGGAGTATACGCGGGCATTTCAGCGGGCCTTTCTCGCCAAATCGGTATTCTTTTCGTTGATGCGTGATAGCACTTTCGGTGAAGATGATAAATGATAAACTGAAAACGCAAGTACGATGATTGTTTTGATTTACTATACTACTCTGTACTTTATTTCATGCAGCTTATGGTATGCCGCGGATGGCGTTTTACACTATGGGCCTTGAGCGTTATAAGGAGCCTGGGAAGCCCCCATCCTTCATGACCAAGCTCGGCATCGGATCCATGGCAGGCGCCGCGGCTTCGATGATTGGCGTCCCAACTGACGTTGTCATGGTATGCATTGAAGGAATAAAATGTGCCCTGAGAAGAACTAATTCTGTATGGCTATTTGCTATTCGAGTATCCACAATACTAGAGCAGGGTTATGGTGCTTGTGAGCCTGTTGCAAAATGTTGAAAGCACCGTGAATGAGCACCGCGAATGGTGCCCCCCAGGGATGTGAAAACCATGTGGCTGTATTTTTCATTGCCTTTTCTCTCTTTGAGCAGGTGCGGATGGCTGCAGATGCCAAAGCGCCTTTGGAACAGCGGCGCAATTACAGCGGCGTGGTGAGTGAATTGGATTGCTGATTGAGCACCCCCTTTTTATGATCACGTTCACTCGCGCGCTTCCCACCATTCCTACACTCAGAGGCCTCCTCTGTGTTTGATTTACACCACTGCCACTGCTGTTGGCCTCATAGGTGAACGCCATGACGCGCATCGCGAGCGAAGAAGGCGTGGGAGCGCTGTGGTCGGCCTGGCAGCCTACGGTGATTCGGGCCACGCTCCTCAATGCTGGCCAACTCGGGGGCTATTCGGAGGTGGGATGCATTTTGGCTTTTTGACTTTACAATTTAAGTTTCCCGCTAGGCGGCTTTAAGCTCTATTCTTACTTTTGTTACATCTCTTCAGATCACGATTCCCAGTTGTTATATACTCAACCACTTTTTTTTTTGCTCTTTGATTTTCTTTTGGCTTCATGTGTGCGCCGCCCTTAAACCTAGGCGAAGCAAAGGTTAGAGCCCATCATGAAGCCTATGGGGCTAGGGGGCTTGCCGCTGCAATTCATGTCCGGGCTCTTTTCAGGAGCGTTAGCCACTGCCCTCAGCTGCCCCGCGGATGTCCTCAAGAGCCGGCTTCAAAACGCGTCGCCTGGCCAATACGCCAACATGCTGGACTGCGCTAGAAAGCTCCTCAAGTTTGAGGTAAATACCTGCTTTTGAAAAAGAGTTGGCTACTCAGTTTTTATTTGTTAGAAAGGGAAATCGAATAACGAAATTGGGGCCTTCTGATGAAGTGTAGAGTGGTGTTTCTTGTCCTCTATTTTTCATATGCTCTTCTCTTCTTATTCGTTACTGCCTGAAGGCGCTCATTCTTGCATACCGTCATTCGTTCTAACCTTTCTTTTAAAACAGGGCCCGCTTGCGTTTTGGAAAGGAGCGGGGCCGTCGGTGATGAAGCTCGCGCCGCAGTCGGTGATTTCCTTGGTGATCCTAGACAACATCACGTACTTCATGACCGGCAAGCAGGCTATGTAAAGCCCGATATTATAATACACAATCAAGGAGGCCCCTTGTGTAATGCGAGACAATCGGCAATTTTGATTCTTGTTTGATTCTTATGTGTAACAAAGAATGCGCCGCCTTGTTATTTTTCTTGTCTTTCTCTCGTTCTTTTCCTGGTAATTTTCAGTTGAACTATAAAAACGATTGAGAAAACGCAAACCAGTTTTAAACCAGTTTTATTTCACCCCCCCCCCTCCCCGGCGATCTAGGGACAAAACTTTAGGATCTCTTCGAATTTCCCCTAGTCGCTAGTTGGCGGAGTCAGCAACAATTATCACCGCTTCACCAAAGAACAACGCCCAATTTCCATACCCGTTTATCAGGTTTAAGTTATTTATGTAGGGCAGAGCAAGTAACTCTTGACTCTTGGCTCTGGGGGCATCAGTAAACGGCATAAAGGAAAATGAAATGGCCCGGCATTCCCCACTGATGGCACAGAGAGGCAAGGGCCAAGGCTGCCAAAGAAAAAGAAAAATTGGTTCGGAGCTACATGAAGGGCGCTCACACAACGGCAATTCCTGCCTCATATACGTATTTCTTCAAATGTATGGCAATACGAATCATTCGTTCTCGCTCTCTTTATTTTTTTGAAAGCACCGTGTTTTTACCCCATCACCAGGGCCCTCAGCGCGGGGTAATTGGGCGTCCCACACCCTGTAGCAGGGTCCCAGCCGGACGTGGCCTCAAAGCCCGACCCCAGGCCGCCGTTGTTGGTGCCCGACTCCACGTCAAAGAAAGCCCCCGCCGGCGCCGCCACCCCTGGAATAGCAAGAGTGAGAAAAGTAGGACCAAAGAGGACATAGACAATGAGAAGAGAAAGAAAATAAGAGCACCACGCTTCAAAAAAGAAAGAAAGAAAAGAAGTACTAGTAGAACTTCGTCCACGCCCAGGTATGGGTTAAGACGAAACGAAAGAGAGACTTAAGCACATCTCCCACTTAGAACACCCCCCTCCCACCCGAGTCTCAAGTAAGCGCGTGCCCATGCACTATTTACCGTAAATCCAGGGGTTCAAAAAGCCCATGGGGGGTTTGCCTGCCGCCAGCAGCTCGTCGTTGAGCAAGGCAATCGCCCCCGCCACGACCGGGGTCGAGGCCGAGGTGCCGCCCACCTAAGTGAAGACGATGGAGGAGGAGAAAGGAGACGAGGAAAAAGATAATGAGGAAGGCGCGGATGGCGATGAGAACGAGAAGGACAAGGAGGAAGGTGAGACACTCGTGAAAAGAGTGCACCACAATGAACCTTGTGCCTTGACCAAACCCCTTCGCCGTCCTCCCTCTCCTCCCCCCTCCTTCTTAGCAGCCTCTCCGCCCACCTTGAGGTATTCCCCCTTGTACGCCACGCAGTAGCCGTTCTGCTGGCCCGCCAGTGCGCTCAGGTCGGGGTACCCGCGGCCGCTCTCGTTGAACAAGCGGGCGTCGGGCAGATGCACCGAGGCGCTGTCCAGGTAGGAGGCCACGGCCTTGGCCTGTGGTAGGGGTGTGTGCAGGTGTGTACAGGTGAGCGTGCGTATGGAAGTGGTGCCATCGTCACGGTTGCGGCAATAATGCCATTTGGAGCCATGCACAAGTGAGAGCAACACAAAAAGACAAGAAGAAAGAGCGAGAAGCGGCGAAGGACGAAACTAGTAAAAGAAGCAATCACCGTTGTTCCCAATTCCTTTACCCTTTTCAAGCCTCTTCATAAGATTAGGCTGACCTGGTACGGGGGTTGGTTGAAGTGGTTCGAGAAGCCCCCGCCGCTGTAAGTCCACGCTTTCTCGGCGCCCAACTTGGATTTGGTCACAAAGTCCGTGCCGCCCACCGCGGTGATGTACGGGGAGCCTGCGAGAAAAAGGGGAAGGAGTTCGGTTGAGGAGGAGTGGAGTTGAGGGAGAACACTTCATCGCGGTTACCAAAAAAGGAAGACATTCACAATCAAGGTAAGTATTCGCGAGTCTCGAGGAACCTTCGCAAGAGAACGCAAGCGCCAACTCCCAAAGAGCCCCACAGCCCTACTCCGAACAACACTACCTGCAGGAAAGTCGGGGTGAAAAACGTTGTCGACGTGCCCACTGCGGCCCCAGACCCCTTGGTCGCCCGAGGCAAAGAGCACCGAGAGGCCGCGCACCCCACACAACAAAAACTGCACGTTGCACGCGTCCCTGTGGATTTATTACCAGAGGCACGAAAGAGGAATAAGGATAGGCGTGGTGGTGTGGATACTGATGATGAATGGAAGGAATGATGAAGGGGAGAAAAACAAGGCCAAGGAATAGAGTCAAGTAAAAAACAGGGTAAGGGCTTTTGAGATTACATTTTATATTGGCGTTTGTGTGCCGGCCTTACATGTACTCCTTGGAGACTTGCTGGACTTCGTCGTTGCCGTAGCTCACCGACTGCACCCAGGCGGGCCGCCGGTCGCTCGCCAAGTTGGTGGCCCAGTCCAACAGCGAGTACGTCACCGAGTTGATCACCTGTTCAGGTTGGTTGGCGAAAGGGGGGTGATGCAAGGAGAGGTGATAAAACCCAAGGAAAACGAAGTGTCTTTTTTTTTTCAGGAGAAGGGTATTCCTGGGAAGAATCAGGTCACACACAGTTCTTTTAACGAATTAGAAGTTCGAATCGTCTAATTATACTGCACGGTAATGGAAATGGTATTGTAGCCCTCCCACTTACAATCGATCCACCAACATATCATCCAATCCAAGGATCCATCAATCGCTCTCAACCACTCACACCCCTATACCGTCAGGGGAATCGGCGCCGCCACCGCCTCAATGTACTCCACGTCCAGGAGGGCCTCCACCCCCGGAATCAGCCGCCCACCCAGTCCTTTCACGCGGTCCACCTCCACGTGCTCCAACTACAGGGTGCGGGGGTGGGAGTGGGAGTGGTGCGAGTGGGTTAGTGGGTGGTTGCAATGAAAGTACACAATCGATGAGATGATTGGAAATAACCTTGGGGGCAACACAGAGTCGAAAGGAGTGCACACAACGAAACATAAGTGGGCAGCCAGAAGTACTAGAAAAACGTGTGTTTGAAAAGGTCAAGAGCAGCTTCTCGGAGCAAGAGCAACAGCAGCAACGGGTCCAGCAAAAGCCAAGTCATTCACCTGGCAAGCCTGCGCAAAGTCGTCCAAGTCCTGTTTCTTGATTCCCTGGAGCTGGAACTCGGTGCAGCCCATGCTGTTGCCCGGGGTGGATGAATTCAACTGGGGAAAGCCGTACCTAGAAGGGACAAAAGGGAGGAAGGTAATGGAGGCAGTGAATCGTGAAACGGCGAGGAGGAAGGGGCGGAAAGTAGTCGGAGATGAATATCAACACATCTGAAAGTAGCCAAGGAGCCAGCCCTTGGAGCATAAGGCCGTCGCCCCAGCAGTACCTGGCCCGCAGCACCGCTGGGGTCGTGGCGTCCTTGCACGCCGGCGCTGCACCCGTGCACTGCACGAAAGGGTCTTCTTCTTCCTCTTCTTCCTCGTCTTCATTGATAGTGGCAGTAGTAGTGCAGTTGGCTGAGCCCAGTGTGCAGTCGCTCCTCGTGCTGCGGCTGGTGCCCAGACCGAGCCGGCGCCGCGGAAGCACCACATTCATTGCGCCTTCCGCTTCTTCTTGGACTTCTTGGACTGCTGCTGCTGCTGCGGCGGCGGCGCTGCTGGCAACCTCAGCAGCAGCACCTGCAGCCGCTCTTGCGGCAGCTGCTACAGCAGGGGTGATGGGGCTGTCGCGAGGTACAGGAGGAGGAGCAGCGGGAGGCGACGACAGCCGCGGCAAGCGCAGGAGCTTGTCCACGAGGCTGACGTGAGAGGCCAGTTCCTCCGGCAGGGAGTACGGCTTGGCGGCACGAATGTGAGAAGAAGCAAACAAGCCTTCGAAGCGGTGGCCCAATTCCTCAAAGGAGGAAGAGTGGCGCGGAGCGTAGTGGTAAAGCTCTGGCACAAAAGAACACACACACGAACCAGAAAGTGCGAGAGAGTGTGAGCGGAGGAAGACTTGTGAAGGTAAGGCCAGCTGCTAAACTACATATCTGTAGCAAGGCCAGCTACTAAGCTACATATCTGTAGCACACCAGCAAGGCAAACTAAAAGCAAAAGATTACATAGAAAGTGGACTGCCTTAACACCATAACTGAGCCTAAAGGTAGAATACAGAAGTATGGAATAAAAGAAAACACGAAAGGGCATGATTGTGGCATCAACTCTTGCCTTCACAATATTTTGAGAATAGTGTGTGCATGGTCAGTTGTGGAGCATACCTGTGTCAAAGAGTTTCTCAGCTGCTCCTGCGTAAAGAGACGCCGTGACAAAGCCTCGCGAGAGAGTCACATCCAATGAACCCGCCATGAGCCCCGGCTGAGATACCAGATAGTCGACCACTTTCGCAGCATCGCTCAGAGATCGGCCTCCGTTAACGTCTGAAACTTGTGAGAATGTCGGGTGCAGAAGCTCAGCAGCTTCGTCGAGCGAGAGGTAATCCTTGTAGCGTGGACTGAAGGGGTCCGACACCTCCCAGAATGTGGACTCCAAAGCAGCAATCGCGTCAGGAGTAGGCTTGACAACGAAGGTGACGTCGATGACATCACGCGAGGCGGCGCGACGCCCTTGAGTCCAAGACGGTCGTTCAAAGGAAACAACGTCGGATTCGAAATGAACCCGAGCAGCTGATGCCCAAGCAATGGATGTGAGAAATACCGCGGCACGCATGGCAAATCGGCTTGACGTGATGTGACACCGAGAGAATGATAATTAATGATAGATTGTGACATTCCTCTTGACCCAAGGTTGCAATTATCAACATTTCTACTTAGTGGAATACAAGCTAGAAAAGCGACGAAATTAAATGAAGGAAGAGTTTGCTCGAGATCCGACGCCATAGCAGTCGAACACCTACTATGGTGACTCGATCAGGTGCTGAATGTCATCGAGGAGACACTGCAGATAGCACGAGGAATTGCAGCCATTTTGAAGAATATTTCAAATTTCAAAGAATAGGACTACAGGGGGTACTGCATGTATTTACTTGGTAAAAAAAACGGGAACAGTGAAACGGGAATGACCTCCCCGCCCGGTCCCCGAAGGCTCCGAGCTCTCCGGACAACGGCCTTGGACTGAGACAGAAAGAAGCTACGTCTTCCTGGTAAAACTTAAAAGCGCTATACTCGTTGCCGAACTCGGCACTTATCACTGGAAGTATATGCGCATTGAAACTCTGAAGTGGATTCGCTTCAGTGGCTCTTCGCCTTTCAGCATTGGAAAACCGCAGCTGCGGCCACCTCGGTGCGACACTAGAGTGACACCAGAGGAGAAGCGGAGCTTCCTGGCGCGGCGTGCCCAAGAGACTGAACAACGGCGCGCTCTCTTCAATGCAGAAACAGACGCAGAAACGACTTACGTCCGGTTTCAAAATTATTTCATGAACAGTTTCCACTTTAGAAGGGGGTGGAAGTATTATGCTTCCTGCCCTCTACACACCCTCCTCTTTACGATTTTGACTTGCGCGCAACGCACGCGCGTACACTTCTGCCCGCAGCATTGGCTTTTGTGTCATTTGGGTTTGTATTAGTTCGAGTTCGAGTTCTCTTCGACTACACGAAAATTTTAGGAAAAAACAAACGGACCAACCGAGAAAGGGAAGTCGTTCACATTATTAGACTGCGCATCAGCGCCCTGCACATTCCCCGATTTAGTTCACTTCTGAATCATTACCGCTGGCATCGGACCCTCCTAGAGCGGCGTCTTCACTCGCTTCTTCGGCCAAAGCCGCCTCTGCCTGAGCCTTCTTGGCCTCGCGCAAAGCCTTGGCGTCGGCACGCGGCCCTTCGGTGGCCACACGCGCAGCCACGCCGCGCTGAAGGGCTTGGCACTTGGTCGCCGCGCGCTCTTCGCGGCGCTTGGCCAGCTGCGCTTCTTTCACGGCCAGCAAGAGCACGGCCGCGTGCTTCCCCGCCAAGAGCCGCCGCACCGCGCCTTGGATCGTGTGGGCAGCGGCGTTCTGGTTGCGCCGCCGCGTCACCAGCCGCACCCGCCCCCCTCGAAACACCCGCTGAAACTGGCACGCAGCGTCGCGCTGCTCGGCTTCGCTCTGAGCGAACGCTTGCTCGGACGCCGCAGCGCGGGCGCTGAAAATCCGCGCGCGGCTCTGCAGCACCGTGGCCGCTTGCGCTTCTGCAGCCGCCGCAGCCTTTTCGGCTTTGCGGACTTTCTTGGACCGCTTTCGTTTGGGCAAGGTTGCGCCCGGCATTTCTGGTAAGCCCGACTTGGCGTCCAAGTCGCGTAAGGCGGAGCGCACGTCGCTGGGTGCACCCCGCCACCGCGTGCCTTGCGCAAGCTGTTGCTGTTTGAGGGTGGCCACCGTGTCGGGGTGTGGGCGGCCGCAAAACCCCCGCCAAAGGGACTGGATCTTGGTGGCGGCGGCGTGCTCCTGGGCTAAGCGGCCGTGGCGTTTCGCGTCTAGTTTCGCCAAGAAAGCGCTACGCTCGGCCATCAACTCGGCGTTTAAACCTCGTCGCCGTTCCGCGTCCCGTTTGGCTGCTAGCAGAGTGCTGCCTCGGGGTTTCGCCAGGACGACGGTAGCACCGCCGGCACCGCCTGCATAGGGCAACCGGCACTGCTTCACTTCTTTCCGGTAGTCGAAGGGCTTCTTTGCGCCACTGCTGCCAGCCAAAGGTGACGCTAGCGGGGACGGGAGGCCCTTGAGGCCTTTCGCTGATCGGCTGCTACTGCTGCCAGAAGCGCCGGCTCCTGCGGCCAGTGCATCCTCAGCGGGTTCGTCCCGGAACGGATGCGCTGCGTTGATGAGGCACGTCACGTCGCTGTGTGTAGTGCGCAGGCACCAGGTGTAGACGGGCGGAGCGGTGGCCATCCCGCTGCGCGTGGGCGGCAGGGGCGGCTGCGGCAATGCCGAAGCCCTACCGTCTAGCTCCAGCCACTGTGGCAGAGTAAACTCCGTGACATCCGCGAGGCTGAGCGAGTTTGAAGGCAACGACGCCAAGTCATCTCTACCACCGGTAGCTGCTGGCAAAGGAAATGCACGTGTCTCCGATGCAAAGGAAGCATCCACGTTACCGTACCCACCTCCACCGCTGCCCGCATCAGCTCTCTGTGTCACTGCTTCCACAGCCTGCAGAGGATCCCCAAACCCTGCCTCACGAGGCGGCAGGTCTGCCGGAGTCAAAAGGTCTTTCGGAAGTGGAAGCGACGATAACATGTCGTCATCACCTTCGCCGAGTACCATAGATAGCGCTGACTTGGGAGGCAGTCCATTGTCGGCGCCACTGTAGTCATTAGGCCGCCCAGAAGGCTCGTCGATGGCTATAGGTTCGGTCTCAAGCACAGCCATCATGGCTAGGCGTGCCACTCGCGTAGCCAAAGCAAATTCTTTTGCCTTAGCTCAAGTGCTCCAACGCTATCATAAAACCTCGCAACACTCTTCTCTTACTCACAACGCCATGCCAACGCTTCCAACGTCGACTAAACTGAGAAAGCACTCAGGGAAGACGTAAACCCACGGTCGATACTAAATTAGCAAAAAATAACAACACCATAAAAAAATAATAATACCCCCGAGCTCGCAACAGTTACGACACCAAAGTCGTTGCTAACGCCTATTAGATGGCACCCTTCCTGTTAATACTAAATCCAGTCCCCCCTCGGGGGGGATCAGAAAAAAATAACAACACCAGCATACAGTAGCACAAGAAGAGCACAAGCGCCCCGACAGTGCCATATAGGAAGACAACCATGCTGTCTACATTTACTTCGAAGACTCTACTCAACGCGGGCAAGTCGACGCTGTACCCGCTCGGTAAGCTTTTAGCGTTTCCCTAGCGTGCGCGCCGACTTCGCCTCTAGCGGTTGTTGTCGCTAATCTTGTGGATAAGAATGATAAAAATAAAGTGCGGATTTTATTCGCCACCCTTGCGAACTCTTTTGAACTTGGTTAATGCCTGCTTCAATGCTACATTTCATTTTTTGTTTCTAACTTTCTGTCTTTTGGTTCTCTTTAAAGCTGCTACATCGCGGACGGTGTCCGTCAAGCAAGCATCAGCGGCTACGCTTGCCACTCCCCGGTGGTCCCACAAGATTACCGTCGGCCCCTTCAGCGGCGCTCAATCAATCGTGCCAAAGGGCTTTTAAAGCTGGTGCAATAGCTAGCATGCTATTTTAGATTGAGGATGCGACTGCAGGCTTGGCGCTTCAGCAAGGGTTCGTTGGTGGCCGAGAACCTCCACTGATTATGTTTTCGTGTGCACAAGTTAGCGCTGCGAGCGCATTTGGCCTTGTTAGAAGTCTGCTGAAGTAGTTGAACCGGCCAGTGCACTGCCACGTGGACCTTTTCATAGCGCTCTGCCACTTGCACTTTTTCCTAAGCTGCTTTGCTATCAGTTATGAATAATTCCATGTTACCATGGGCGGTAATCAGTGATGAAGATAAGAAATATAAATTTTGAGGCCAATTTAAGATGTTAGAATACCACTGCTGCTGTTGTGTTGCCCAGCATACACCGGTTAGAACACTGCCAAAAATAATTTCTACACGAGGTGAACCGGAATTCGAATTGGTATTGCCTTCTTATACCCAAATAACATAATTTGTGGGCTACCTCATAAGGAACGTGTTCTGTGTTCTGTGTCATTTGGGTTTGTATTAGTTCGAGTTCGACGTGGCATTTTTAGGGCTTCGTTGTTTTCGAGAAAAACGCGTTTGAAGTCCAATGAGGTAAGACGCTAGCAAGCTCGGGTGCCTCAGCAAACCTGATCTTGCATAAGACGAAGACGAAGCCTCGCATGACGACAGTGTCGTCGCGGCCTGCGGCACGGCCTCGAAGTCCGACAACAACGAGTTGGACTAGGCGGCGCTACGAAGCCGCGACTGCATGTTATTCTTCATCATTTCAATAATGGATTCTAGCGATCAAGGGCTCTATCGAAGCTCCTCGTCGGCGTGGGCTACAACATATGCAAGCTAGAGCGAAATGACAAACCTCATCTAGATTCGGGTTCCTAATGAGGTAGCCCACATTTTTTCTTCTACAAAGAAGGCGAGTGCAAAGCACAATACAATAGTGCAAAGTGCAAAGGCGGATTTCGAATTGCGATTGCGATTTTTTACATGACGACCAAGGGCTAAATCCCCTTTCCACCGAAAGATGAAGTCAGTTCGAACGCAAACGCAGGAAAGCCTAAATTTTGAACTAGCCGCTTAGATAAGCGGCTCATCTAGAACTTTATATCGGCGTTCTCTCACTCGCACCCATCACAGCTGTCTGCAGGTTTCTCCTCGCTGAAAATGGCCGCTGCGTCTTGTCGCAGCGTGTGCGCTAGTGCGGCAAACTTCAAACGTGCAGTGGCCTCCAAGACTCCCACTTGCTGGGCTAAGCTCGCGACTCTGTCTCGCTGAAAGTTCGGCACGTCTGGGAGCTGCCCTTCGGAAGCTTGCTTGGCCCATTTGTTGCGGTAATAACTTCGCAAGCCGTGGCACACGTGGTCGAGCTCTAGAAGCGCCGTCTCGGACTCCAAATTAATGCCACTGCCGCCGTTGCCGTCGCTAACGCTATTGCTGCTGCCACTACTGCCGCCAACATCATGTTTGTCTTCTTGTTCGCCTTCAAGGCCGCGAGCTGAGGCTTTGTTGTTGTCGCCATCTTCTAGGGTGCAGCCGCGCACGAGGGGGTGTTGAAGCAGGTCGCGCACTGAAGGCCGCTGAGACGGGTCCTTCGCTAAGCACTTGGCCAGAAAGTCGCGCAGTTCCGGTGGGTAATAACAGCCCTTGCGGCTGCGGCTCTTACTTCCTATTGGTTGAGTTTGATGATGGCCAGCTGCTTCAGTGCTCTCATTGTCGTCGCCCATGCGATCACTTTCATGATCGTTGGGTGGCAATTCCGGCGACGGCAGCGTGGTGATGTCGTGCAGCAAGCCCCAGTAGCCCTTGATCTGCGCCGCACTTTCATAAGGGAACACCCCTAAAATGAGGGTGAGGAGAGACAAGCCCAGCGACCACACATCCGCAGCGTAACCGTAAGGTAAACCACCGATCCGCTCCGGTGACATGTAAGTGTACGTACCCACAAAGGTGTCGGCCATGCTCTGGCAAGAACTTTCGCAAACGCTGTGACCCAGACTACTCTCGCCTAGTGCATCATCATTGTTGTCGCCTGTGTCGTTGACATTCTCCAACAAGCCGTTTGATTTTGACGATTCGAGTCCTCGCGGAGCTCCTGTTGATGTATGCATTTCTCGCGCGATGCCAAAGTCCGACACTTTTACTTGCCCGTGGTGGTTGATCAGCAAGTTGGCCGGCTTGATGTCCCTGCAAGGAAGTGAAAGTACGCAAGGAAGACAGAAAGAGAGTTAATAAAAAGATATATAAGGAAGTGTAAGCAAAGTTTGCCTACACTGCCGAAAGCAACTCAGTTCTTTCCGCCTCTTGTATTTTCTCGCTGTCATGTACATATTCGCAAGGTCCACACTAACACCGAAGGCAAAGGCATACCCATTCAAAAAGAAGAAAGTTATCATTGCAGAAGCCCAATCAATCCATGGTACCTTACTAGCCTTTTTTCTTTATACCTCCGCTTCCCCCCCTCATACTCTCTAGAATCCTAACCTGTGAATTTGTTTTCGGTCGTGCAGGAATTTGAGGCCGTGCAAGCACCGAAATGCGACGTTGGCCACCACTGCCAAGTCACTGCAGCCGCCAGAGTCCACGATGTCCTGCAAGCTGCCTCCGTCCATGTACTCCATGACAATGGCGCAGCAGCCAGCATCGCTGTCCAGAAAGGCGTCGTAAAAACTCACCATGCACTCGCAAGAGGCTGCCTTGCCACTGCCACCACCGCCGCTGCCTTCGCTATTGTTGATATGGTTGTTATTGCTGGTGGCAGAATCACCAATAACGCCGCCAACCTTGGCACCCCTACTATGTGTTTGATCTTCCGTCTTCTCTTCCTTTCCTTCGTCTCCGCTGCTGCTACCTTCCCGTCTTCTCCTTCTTCGATCTCCAAGTTCTCTTCTTGCTCCTTTCCCTTCTTGCTCGGCCACCACACTCTCCTGACTTCGTGACGGTTGCTGATGTGCATGGAGCGGCACTAAATTGAGGTAAAGCGCGCGCAATTCTCGCACCATTTGTTTTCGTTTGCTGTCGTCAAACACCGGCACGTCTTTGCGCGCGACTAGCCGCAGCGACGGCACGTGCAATGCCTGAACACCGCCAAGAAATACACAAATCATCAAAAAGGGAACGGAGGAAGACGGTAGGAATTTATTACCGAAGAAAATGACATTGAGCAAGAAATGACCGCACAATATCTGACAATATATCCGAAAAGTGTATTCACATGAGTATGTGATCATCACTAAACAAGATGGGCCAAGCGAACTTAGCGAAATCGAGTTGTGTTGCGTGAATAATGAATATCCATAGTTTATTGTCACCTTCGACACAGTGCTCGAAGCGCCAGCACCAAGCATACCCAATCCTACGAGCTCGTCGCAGAGCGCGCCGCTTGCCATGCTAGCAAGGGAATGACTACCAGGCAAGTGTGCAACATTTGATGACGAGGGTATTGAGGAAGAGGAAACTGTTGTTTTTGCCACCACAGTCGTCGACGTCTCTACAGGCGCAGCCTCTTGTGGACATGGATCCACTAGTGCTCTAGTTTCATGCTTTGCCGAGGCAACTGTTGACTGCTGCTGCTCCATAAGTGGCTGGTGCGAGTGAGAAGGTTGCGCGTGTGGCGGCAGAGGTGGCGGTGGTTGCACGTACCGCTGAGTGCCTTCACGCCGAATCTGAAACGCGTCTACGGTGAGGGTTCCAGACGCCGACAGGTCGTACTGGGCAGAGCCTAAGCAAGCCCTGCCAATGTTACCACCGTTGCAACCTTTACGGCCACCATTACGGTTACTACCACCACCAGCAGCAGCACGGATCTCAAGGCCACCTTTGTGCATTGCCCCATACGAGTCTTCGCCTTCTACAGGATTATCACCTCCGTTGCCAAAGCGGTCGTTTCCATGCTCACTGCTGTGGGGTGTTGCGGTGACGTCCAAGGTGAGCTCCAATCCCAGCCCACCGATGGCAGGTGCATCTACCCACGGCCTATCTGCTACTTCCTCTGGTAGACTTAAGCCGATGTTGCAACGATCGTCGTGGTTATCATTGGCATGATGGTGAGTGCTGCGGTCGCCATCGCCGTCATCGCTGTGCTTGGCGGAAGTGCAGGCTCCATTGTCCTGGAGCTCCTCTTGCCTCCTACTGGCAGATTTTTCTTCACTTTCAGCCGTGGCAAACCTTTCTCGTCCAATCCATGGCTTGTTGTTGCCACGAATGCTAGCATCTTTTGCGTCTGCCCTCGCTGAAGGTGCTTGACGTGGCAACGGCTGAGCCACATTTTCACTACTGCTATGAGGAGCGTTGCGAGAGGACCGACCAGAACTGTTCAATCGGTGCTCCAACTTTGCTGGAGCTAATGTATGGGAGCTAGAAGTCGTGGCATCCGCCCGCAGCTGGCGCTCCCGTTGGCGCTCAAGCTTGAGTTCCGACTCGAACTCATCATTGTCATCATCTTTGCTGCTGCGGCTGGTGTGGCTGCTGCTATTGCTACAGTTGAGGTCACTGCCATGTGGTGCATCCATCTTAGGCGCGGCAGCCATGTCGCACTTGCCACTCGCTGCCACACTCGCACAATTTGAAGTTTGCTGACGAGCACCTGTTACTTCTCGAGTAGTCTGGCGCGAGGCACGTCCTGTTCGAACCCCCGTAGAAGCCACTTGCTGCCTAGATGCGCTTCTAACTGGCTTATCAGCCACTGGGATGCGAGCATGAATGTAATCGTTATCATCAGTTGCCCCAATATTCTTGATAGACGCAAATGCTCGGGCCAAGTCACGCGGAGGCTTCGCTGCTGTCGCCGCAGAAATCGGAGCGTGGCGCGCCGCTTGGCCTGTTGTAGCGCCACCACTGTGAACGGAAATGGGCGCCGTCATAGACGCAGGAGGGCTACTGTCAACACGTGGCTTGACCGACCCCCCGTGCCTCGCTGAGAACTCTTTCGGCGGCGTGGGCAGCGCTTTCGTTGGGGCTGAGCCCACATGGTGCCTGTCATTCCAAGCCATGGCTTTATAACCACAACTTCCTAGCTAGAACCAGAAGTCGAACGCTGATCCTCAAGGCGTGCACTTGTAGGTAACTAGGTCGTAGAGACGCTTAAATAGACGGCATGACGAGCTGCATACGCATTTTCGGGTCAGAAGGCACCGAGATGAAACTGTTATTCCTTACTCCCTTGCTCCCTTGATGTTCTCAAAACTTCAGAAAGCCAGCAAACGAAGTCACCTCTCAGAAAAAACTTTCTATTCTAGCTTCAAACAACTTTCCAGCACACCACCAGCGCGACGATCTGAAAAGGATTTCAGTCAGAGACCAACCTCAACAATGTAAGCACAGAACACGTTAGCGCACACACAGAGCGTGCTGTGAAGATTACGCGTATCGATTGATGCCTACTTTTATTCATTTTACTTTCTGTAGTGTGAAGCGCAGGTTTTGATGCAATTTCATCTTCTCATTATGTTTCCGTTTCTCTTTCTGTCGCTGCGTTTTTGTCACGTGGTGCCCTCAGAACCATGTTCTCCAAGATCCTCTGCCTTTTCGCCCTCGTGAGCAGTGCTGCGGCATTCGCCCCCATGGTGCGCAACGCTCAGCCGCGTGTGGTGACCCAAGCTGGTGAGAGTTAGGTTTCTACTTCCTCGTTTCACCTCGCAGCAGGACAGGAGTGTGTCTGTACAGGCCCATGATTATCTACGTTTAAGGCTTCACCTTGCTTTCATAACGTGACTCAACTCCTCACTGTTGTCTGTACTATTGACATTATAGCGGCCAAGGACTCCTTCAAGGCCAACATGGCTAAGGTGGCTGCCGTGGCCATGACCATGGCTCCTGCTGCCGCCATGGCCACCGAGGGCACCAACGAGGTTCGTACGCTTTTCAAAACATCCAATTTGAATCCTGAAGCCAGCACGGGCCTCTAAATCAAAAATGCATTAGTTTAATGCAGTTAATACAGACGTGGCTGTGCTGAGAATAAGTGTGCGTGACTATCGTTCTCTCTTCGTACCATGCCTCTGCCGCGCTAACATGGTGTGTGCTGTCTCTGACTGTCAAACGCGATCATATTCGCCTTCTTGTATCAGATCTTCGGCGTGAACTACGACAAAATCTACCTTTTCTCCATCCCAACCATCTTCGTGGGCCACGCTCTCGGCACTGCCTTCAGGGAGTGGGAAAAGACCCAGGACAACTCGGACTTCTTCGACGAGCTCCCTAACACCCCCAAGTAAACGCCTTATCTTTCCGGAGGCGGAAAACTACCAAAGAAGTGCATCCGAGGGTCAGGCCTTCGGTGGCTCAATCTTTGAAATGTGTAAAAAAATCCCCTCTCAAGCGCGCATGTCCCGGACAGGGCGCGATCTTTCTTGTTTCTAAATATTTTTAATTGGCTTAATACATAAAAATGGGCGATGGGATTGCCCATTCATTTCTATACTTATATGGAGGATAGATGCCATGGCCGCTACGTCTATTCGCGCCCGTAAATATTCTAGTGATTACCAAATAATGGTTCCATCCAGCACTAAGGACCACGAGACTTCCATCTAATTGAATCTTATATTTAGTATTTAGGTGCATATGTTTTTGTGTGCCTCGAAGGAAATTTCGCATCGGCCTAATTGTATATTGGCACTAGAAAGCAAATGCGATTTAGAGGCACACGGCCATTAAACGGCCGCGCACTCAACTCAGCTATCTGACTTTCAAAAAGAGCGGGTATCTGCGAGGCGGCTAGGCGGCGGGGTAATGAGTGAAGAAGCTTTGCTTCCTTTCACCTCCCGCGCTGCTGTTGGCATCATCAACTCTCGAACTAAATACAGAAGAGCCACCGCGCATCGTCACCACCGCTGACTCCAAGCACGGGGGTTCTATTCCTCGAGCGGCGGCGACAGGAACACGATGAGTCCCACGACGAAGCCGAGGCCCGCGATGGGTCCTGCGAGGCCGCCGAAGTCATTGCTTGTCGACGCCAAGGTCATCGACAGCTGGTTCAAGGTCTCGGCCGCAGGAGCTACCACAGCGTCTACTGCCATGGCGGGCTTGGCCACCTGCTATTGATGCAGTAGCGGGATACGTTAAACGTGAAACAGAAACACGCAACGCGACGTCGTGCAAGGTAAGGCAATAATATCCAATAAAAAAGCGAAAGCTCTAAATACAGGTCAAAGAGGGAGCCAAATTTCAAACCACACATTGGTGAACCAGTGAATAACTTAAGGCTCAAGAAACTCAAGGCATCACGATGTTTTGAAAGGGCGTGCACCAAACATGCTCTTCTTCGTTGATGCGTACACTGTACTATCAACAAACAGGCCGGGAACGGGATATGCAAAGCTCTCTACTTCGCACTAAGAAGACTGCATTTCACTAAGAAAGCTCACCGTGCGGCGCATAGCACGAGGAGTCGCTGGCACAAATGCCGAGGCACCAGCGACGCAGGCAAGGAGAGCGACAATAGAGCACTTCATTGTGCTGCAGTGAGCAAGCGAGACCGCAAGAGGGGGAGCAAAGGGAAAGGAAAGAGGTCAGATGCGAATTTAAGAAGAGAAACTGGCCTTGGCAGCGACCACATAGATGGGTAATGATTCTAAATCACAGCATATGATTGTGTTCCAGTGCGATCTACAATGCAAGAAGTCAGTGCGCTCCATCCGAGTCCACTTCAAGCACGCCTTGGCGACCTACATTGAGATGTTGAACACGGTACAACGTCAGGATCTCGTCGAATGAGGAGAATCCTTATGGTTACGATAAAAAGTGTAGCTCCAAAACGAAAGATTTTTGATGTCGTCGGATACGCAAATATTTCTCAGAGAGTACGTAAGTCTAGAGACTTCAGAGCTACAGAGCTCCTAAACTAATTGGCTTGAGCCGAAAATATCTTCGGTGGGGCTGATATTTGAATGCCCAGTCTCTACTTCTCGACCTCACATTCGAAAAATTTGCGCTTGGCATTCCTATCGTCTTGATTCTTATTGGCAATTCAAACCCGTTCAGTGATTGATGTCAGCTCACGAATCAATAACTGTAGCCTGTCTGCAACTTGGCAAAAGATTGACAGCTACATAATAATCTTACCTAGACATAGTAGCCGAATCAAACACATTTTTGAATTGAGCCCAATAGTCACAGGCCCTCAGAATCTCATCCACGTTTGCCCATGAGTGTGGTAGTGGAGTGCTGCTATGTATACACAAGATTAGATTGGACGGCAATCAACGAGCACAGCAATGGGCTCAGGCGTAAGATCCTCGTAGATTCCGAGAGTGCATATGTGGCGGAAGAAAAGCGTGAAGATGGTTCGGTGGCCTATACTTCAGTTGTCAAGGTAGCTCCGTGCGGTCTTTGCTGTCTTTCTGATGATTGAACTTACTCGATCATGTTCCCTGTGCTCTTCTTTCAGACTCCGATGTGGGCTCAACTGTTTCTGCCAGCGGAGTGCCAATGGCTAGATCTAGTGTCGATCGATTTCACGAAGCGAGAGCGTACAGAGCATGGCCGCAATTTGACCCGCTACGACGACGGGATTGTGATTGAAGAGCGGAGCCGATGGTGCGTGATGTTCCCCTCCCCAGTGTCATACGCGAAAGTCATAACGTACTTATCTTCTCATTGACCCCCAAAGAGCTGTAACGATTCCAAATCTCAAGATGCTTACATTAAGTTTTACATTATCGGAGATTAAATCGGTTACACTCACTGAACCTTGGTCTTGTATCTTTGTTTTTTCTTGCTCAGTTATCAATTATTTCCTCCTGGGATCTTCCACCCGGGTGCTTGTCGTGCCCTAATATCATACCAGGTGGCAAGACCCAGACGGCTCAGGGGACACTTTCTTCCACCGCCGGCTAGAAGTATCCCTGCGAGGCGTTCCCAACTATTTCGTGCGGCTGTTCGGCGGCCTTTACCGCCACCACACGATGCAACTGCGCCAGGAGGAAGCCGTTGAGATTCGAGCCGCCATGGCGCTGCGCCCGCAGACCAAGAAAAGCAACGATTGCCGCAGCATTGACGGTGGAGCAGGATTTGGCAAAGAAGGCAGCGGCAGTCGAAAGGGCAGCAGCAGTGTCACTCGTAGTGATCGTAGCAATAGTGGCACAGCAGCCAACAGCTCAAGCAGCAGCAGCAGCAGCAGCAGAGATACTGCGGTACAAAATGGCGCCTTGGATAGGGCCACCTCCAGACCTCGTAGTGCCTTGAGTGACGCAACTCACCTAGCAGCAGAAGCACCCGTCATCAGTTCGCCTAGCACACCGCCTTCGACGCCCCAGCAGCCGCCGTCGCAGACCTCGTCGTCCTCTTCACCTTTGACACGACCACCGCTGGAAGATAGGCTCGCGGAAATTTGTGGCCTGAGCAGAAACAGCAACAGCAGTGGCAGCAGCAGCACTGAGACGGGAAGCACCAAAGCTGTAGCAGTGGCAGTGCTTCGGTGGGCGTACATTGCCATCACTGTCTTTGCGTTTGCTCTACTCTTCGAAGTCGTCAACCGGCATGCTGAAACTCTTTGGTGCGACGATGGCGGTCACGATTCTGCTCAGCTGGCTGCTGTAATAGCTGCTGCGCATGACAACAAGCCCACTCAATTGAGGCCAAGTGAAGAAGCACTAGCGACGATCACTAATGCTGTCACTACCATTGTACAACCCCTCCATGACCTGGTTATGGATGGTGTTTCTTGGGCTGCAGTGACGCCTTTGCTTTTACTGGCCTACCTAGCAGGCCGTTTTACTCCGAACTGACTCACCGCATGAACTGGTATCTGGCTTCTAATTTGGTATCTGGTTTGTGATACGCAGTTCTATGAAGCAGTCAGGATTCAACTCCAATGTCTTATGGAGTCAAGGCGCGAGTGTGAAGTACGAACTAGACCACAAACCAATTAATAACAACTAACAAGTTAACATTAACAATTACACATTTGAATTATACACATACCCAAAACCAACAATTCCACTTCTGTTTCCGTCTTTCTTAGCTCCTTTTTCTTTGACTCGCATTGTTTTGCCGCACTTCGCCAGGGACATTATAGTTATAGTTATGTCAAGAGATGAACCTGATATTCCGATTTCGATGTATATTTAATGCTACATACGTAGAAGTAGAAGTAGAAGAAATAACAACTAGTTGCAATAGCAATTCAGGTAATCTCGACAACTCCTACTCCCCGTCCGTATTTCTTCGCTGTTATTGAATTGGTTGATAGTGACTAGGGAAGCCACTGTACTCTAAACTTGAACTCTCCAATCAAAGCAAAGGCCACATGGACCTTTCTCTAAATCGAGAACACTTCAACCGAATACTCCTGCATGGCGCTCTCATCGACTTCGCCACTTCCAAACCCGCCATTGCGGTTACCGCCCTTCGACAACGCGCCACCACTGCCATGCCCGTTTCGGCCGCCGCTGCTGCCTTGCAGAGGGTTTGCAGCCGCAGCCGTAGCTGCCGCTTGCCGGCGTGCTTGTTCGGCGCTGTTGGCCATGGCTACCCCAATCCTCGCCATGAGGTCGGTGCGCAGCGAAAATGCCGCCACTTCGTCCGCCACCAACTGGGCTAACTGCTGGAGCCCCACCGTCAGCGCGGCAGCCTGAGACCCACCACTGCCGCTGCTAGTATGCCCGTCTCCTCCGTGCATGCGGTGCTGCCCTACGAGAAAAGCCGTGAAATGAGCGTCGAGCAGTGCGCTGCACCACTCCGCAATAGTGCCCAAATTTGGCAACGGCACACGAGGCGCCCTGCCCACCTCCGCACCCTCCTCTGCAACTACTGAGCCATCGCCGCCGCCGCCGCTGCTGCTGCCGCTGCTGCTGCTGCTGCTGCTGCTGCGGCGGCCTCCCCCGAGGTATCTTTCGCCGTCGGCTACCCGCTGAGCCAGTTTGCGAAGCAAGAGGAGCACGCACGCCGCCTCGCGTTCGTCCATGTTTCGGCACGCGCTCGTTAACAGCGACCGCCGCGCTGCTCCCAAGCCTGAGGGCGCGGCGATTGCACCTCCGGATGCTGCTGCTGCTCCAGCTGCTCCAGCTGCTGCTCGAGTGCCTCCGGCGCCAGCATGCGAGGAAGAAGACGAAGCAGCGGCAAGGGCACAAGCCAGGAGCCGCTCCGCTGCCACTGCCCGCACGGTCATGGGGTCAGCAGAGGATTCTCCGTGTTTGGCAGACGAGGCTTTGCTTGACGACTTCGGCGCCTTTTTGCTGCTATTGCGGCTGCTGCCATTCTCCAGGGCTGGCTCACCTTCCGCAGAGATGGAATGGTGCTGCAAAAAGCCCGCACTCGAGGCCGCTTCCAAGAGACTTGCGTCGTCCAGTCCCCCCAGTAAAGTGCGCAAAGCAAGAACGACGTCGTCGTCTGGAAGGTCGGGCACGGCGACGCCCACGCACGCTTCGACCAAGGATAGCTCGCCGAGGCACAGCAGCCACGGCAAAAGCCGCTCGCCTGCATCAGCCAAAGTAGTGGTTGAGCCGCTGCTGGAATTGCTGTTATTGCCGCCATCGTTGTTGTGATGATGCAACGGGAAGAACAGACTTCGGCCCGAGAGGCGCTGTGCCGCCAGTAAGTCGCGCACGCAGCCGCGGCTGAGGCTGCCCGGGTGAGGAAAGGCTGCTGCACACGCGACTAGCACTCGCACGGTCTCTTCGCTCAACTGCGCACAAGCTGCTGCTGCAACTGCTTCTGCTTCAGAGGCTGCAGCTGCCTCGTGGCTTCGTTTCCGCTTTTTGGCCTCAGCTCCCGTGGATTCTGCAGCAGCTGCTTTGCTGGTAAAAGCCGCGAGAAGAGAAGCATACGCCTTTGCAAAGACAGTCGCATCTCGCTGAGTGGTGGCGGCCACTACGCTTGCCACTAGTTTTGCTTCCGCTGCTGCCGCTGGCGCTACTACGTTCGTGTGCCAGTGCGCGGAGCGCGGGACCCCACCACCTGCACCAAAGCCCAGGGCGCTGCAACTGCTGCCACCATGAAGCGACAGGTTCACGTGCACCATTAATCCTGCTGTGCCTGCAGTCGTCTCAGCGTCACTAAGAAAGAGAGGGTCGCTTCCACTGTGAGAGTCAGCAGCAGCGCGCCCCACAATCGCAGCCAATGAGCCCGGCGGAGGGGCTCGACGATCGGTTCTCACGGACACCAAGAGCGCTGAAGCAGAAGAAGAGGAAGAAGCAGCAAGCTCAGCCGACAAGTCCACGCTGCTGCTGCGCCCTTTCTTTCCTTTCTTCCCTGTAGACTTGCTCGCGTCCACTGGTAACGTTGCCGCCGCTTCCGTGGCAGTGGAAGAAGAGTACGCCACCAAAGTCGCAAAGGCTGCTGCACCGCTGCTGCTTCCAGGGGTTGCCGCCGCTCCTGTCTCGGAATCAAGCATGCATGCAGCCAGACCCCCACCCTGCCCCAAAGCACTACTAGCCAGTATAGCCCGCGAGGCATCGTCCGAAAAAGTTGAAGTGCGAGCAACAACAACACCGTGCCTGATGTCCACTAGTGCTAGGCATGATGACGACGAAGAGGAAGAAGCAGCTGCGCTTGTGGCAACACCGCCAACAGGCATCAAAAGAGCTACATGGTCACTGCCCAAAGCCGCCAGCCGAGGAGCTCCCTTCTCACATACACTAGCGTCGCTGCGCAGTTGCCGTTGCCACAACAGTGTTGGCGTGCTGCTGTAGCTTCCGGCGCTGCCGCGTGCGGACTTCGGGAACTCGAACGCCTGCACCACGGCTGCCGCTCCACCACTCCAGAGCAACGACAGCGTAGAACCGCCAAAGGCTGCCTGCACGGCCCAGGCTTGACCTGCCACTGCTACTGTTGGTTTTCCGCTAGTAGATGGCGCAGCGAAAGTGTGGGCCGTGGAGCGGTTCAAGGCAAACGCTTGCGGTTCGCTTGGGCTGCTGTCCTTGGGTGAAGTCGCATCGAGGCGTAGAACGTGAAGGACTACGCCACCAGTAGATGCCTCGTTACGGCTGCTACTAGATGCTCGCTGGAGCACAAGCATGCTGGCGCCGCCGCTAGTGTTGTTGTCAGCGTTGCTCTCGCTGGCGTCACTGCTGGCGCTCTGCTCTTTCTTCAGCAGAGCGAGAGCCGCTGAGGCACCAGGTTGCAAGTGTGCTTGCGGCAGAAGCTCCTTAGCAGTGTTTGCAGCAACATCTAACGCAGCATTATTTGAAACCCCATCGGCCACGGCTGTGCACCACAGGAGTGCGCCTGGCTGCTGAGGTGAGGACTCATCATCGGATGTTGGCACCTCGAGCACGGCAGTCCACGACGCCAAGGGCGCAAGGTTTGTGCCATGAAGCACAGAAAGGTCACCGTTGGAGTGCATGATGATTACAACGCGCATTTTTTCGACGTCACCAGCACCAGACTGTTTTTTGCCAAGAGCAGCTCTGGTCACAGCGCAGGGCATGATGGCGAAAGCAGGCGAGTGTAGGCCTGAGCGGCGAACTTTGCTGAGATTTGCATCGCTTTGCGACCAGCTCAGCAATTGATTGCCACCTTGTACAGCCCATATGGTTGCAGATGCACCATTAGCTTCAGTGTAAGCAGGTAAAGTAAACCCGCCGTACTTGGCGCTCTCGGGCGGTGCCCACGAGGCCACCGCCGACGTCGATACTTCTAAAGATGGCTCGCCGTGAAAGATGGAGACTGAAGCAGCGGTAGTCACACATGACTCGCCAAAGCTGCCAAAGGTCACGCCGAGGACACTCTTGCCTCCAGCGGGCCCCAGGACAAGCTCCGAGCTCGTCGCAAGGTCCATTTTTGATACAATTTCCAGCGAGTACTCGCCGACAAAAAGTTACAGACACAGTCCAAGATGAGTGCATACAGGGTTGACCAAGCTGTGAAATTTCATCTTCATCTTCATCTCCTGTCGCTTATTATGTTCTCTGATCCAGATCAGTAACCAAGAAAACCCACGAGGCTGCTGGGTTTTCCTTCAGCGCAATAAGCGTTTACCGGATCTTCTGCTGAGTCGAAGTGGGTAAAAACTGGAATACCCGCGGTTTTCTTGGTTACTGATCCAGATCCATATCCTTCGGCTTGCGCCTTCAGCTTACAGCAATCAGCACGCGAAAAAGAACGCCAGGCGCTTGGTCCAGTTTTAACAGAGGAATTGAACCGCGGAGTATTAAGCAATGATAACCCTGGCGCCGGCCTGCCCATACGAAGGCTACTGGCGCGGCTGGCGCGGGCGGGTAGAAATAGAAGTACAAATAAGTTTCTTGTTCGAATGCGATTGCCGATTAAGCAGACGCCAAACCAAATGAGCCAAGTGCGGCACTCCCTTTCTCGCCGCGCAGCGACACATCACTAAAAAAAATCCCCTCAACTCCGCATACTTTTACTTTTCCTTATCTCTGCTCCTAAGACTAAGGAGTTTGGCTGTTTGGGTGTGGGGTGTGGAGGTGGAGTTTTATGTTGCAAGTTGTATGTTGTACGTGTGCATAATCAAACATTCTACTATACAAGAGGGCACTCAGCCAAGCCACACATCCAGGCTACAGGACACTGTAATATCCATCTGTTTGCTACAGAGCCCATTGAAACTGTAACCATAAAGGGGCTCCTTCCGTGCGCTTGTCTGCTTTTGCTCCTCAGAGGCGGCTCTCTCTCTCTGCCCCTTTCGTTTAAGGAAGCTTCGCAGGAGGCACGCCCTTGCAGGTCGAGGCGTCAATTTGGCCCGCGGCAGCCATGGACCGGGCCTCCACCGACTGCACTTCGGCGTAACCCTGTGACGAGACCGGGTTGAGGCCGTCGGACTTTTCCATGGAAGAGTCCGCTTCGTTGTACAGGGACGCGGCAATGCCCTCCATGCCAATGAAGAGCACGTGGCCCTTATAGCACTGCACATGAACCGTGCCAGTGGCGGTCTTGGTGAGTTCAGTCACGGCCAGCATGGCAGCGCGCGTGGCGGGGTCGAACCACCGCCCGTCGTAAACTTGGTCCGAAATGGTCTTAGAGCAGTGCTCGAAGAAGCTCGTGGCGCGGCGGTCGAGCACCGCGTGGTACAAGTACGCCAGGCCGCGGCCCAGCAGCTCCATGCCGGGGGCTTCGTAAACGCCCCGCGACTTGGTGCCGATGATGCGGTTTTCCAGGGCGTGGCTGATGCCCAAGCCGTTGCGCCCGCCGATGGTGTTGGCGAGGGTGATGGCTTCTACGGGAGTGACTTTGTTGCCGTTGATGGCGACGCAACGCCCCGCCTCGAAGTTCAAAGTGACAGCTTCCGGCGCGTCTGGCGCGTCTTTCGGCCAGCAGCCCATTTCGGGGTCGACGATCGTCATGGGGGTCATGATGGACTCAAGGTCTTCGGCTTCGTGCGACAGGCCAGCTAAATTGGCGTCGGTGGAGTACTTCTTCTTAGGCCCCACGAAAGCTTCGATGTTGAACGTGTTCAGGTACTCCGCCATTTCTTTTCGGCCGGGGAAACGGTCGAGGAGGCCTGCGTCGCGCCAGGGGGCAAACACCAGCATTTCGGGCGCTAGCACGTTGGTGTAGCGCTCGAAGCGCATCTGGTCGTTCCCGCGGCCGGTGGCGCCGTGCGCAAGCACTCCCACGTCGGCCGCCTTCATGGCCTTCACCAAGCCGTAGCACGTCACGAAGCGTCCAATCCCCGTGGTGTTCCAGTAGCCGCCGTCGTAACGAGCCTGAGCTTGAATGATGTCGAAGCAGCCCTCCGCCATGTCAGCCTTGCAGTCGACGATGACGGTCTCCACGCCGCAGGTTGCCATACGACGCACGACGTTTTGGATGTCGTCTTCGTCCGGCTGGCCCAAGTCCGCGGAGAATGCCATTACTTTGCAGCCATCTTCAACTAGCGACTTGCACACGGTCTTGGAGTCCAGGCCTCCCGACACGCATACTCCAATAGTTTTGCCCTCGAAGCGAGCAGCGAGGCCGGACATTTGCTACGACATCACAACGTGCGCAGGGTTAACAATAAGTAATGGATGCTCTAGCATGGGAATTCATCGATCGAGACTAGTCATGGTTGCGAGAATATATCGAGGAGTCAAACGCACCGAAGGGCAGATGCGTACGAAGAATGAGACGAATCTATCTAATTGAAGGCTACAAAAAGTAGTACACGCTGATCACAGGTGCACAAAAGCAACAAGTGAACGAAGAAAAAAATGTGAAAGAAGGTGCTCTCCCAACACCCAACCCTGTAGTACTGTATGTTTTTTGTTCCACAACACGTGTTCCGGTTGTTCCGCTTTCATCAAGAACAACAAAACTGTTTTGGTGTAATAAGAAGTCACCACAGGCTCCACCGCGTCGCTTCTCAGAGCAGCCTAACTAAGGTGGTGTTTGTGCACACATATTGCATGATTACTGCGACTAAATGTTTGAGTGCAATTTTCTGGTCGCATGAATAATTTTGGGTCCTCTGGCACCCTTTGGTCATTTTTGCTTCCCATATCTTGTGACGTATCTTCTTGCTGCCCTAGCTAAGCTTAGAGTCATCGGCTTGAGTGCTTACTCGCTTCAACGTCTTCGGTGTCTGCATACTCAAATTACAGGCGGTGTGGGACGGTCAACGGCAAGCAACTGCAATGCCCCCTAAACACAATAATCATCACAACCACCATAATCCTCCTCAACATCACCACCATCACCACCCTCCTCAGCACCATCACCACCCTCCTCAGCACCATCACCACCCACCACCACACCACCACCCTCCACGTGGCGGTGGCGGCGTAGTATGCGCTTGTGCAGTTATGTAAATGGGTGCCGGAGCAAAGAGTCTGCTTCTAGAGTATCAAATTACTGCGCGGGCCACCCTCGCCGATCAATGAGAAGAGCTAATTAATTCGAAACTATGTGGCATGAAGCCTACGCTGCGGGCAGAAGTCCAAGCGTATGCGTGACACGCAGCTATTCTTTCTGAATTAAAATCTTCTTTTTAGCTAGTCGTTGCCGTTACGCCAAGAGAGAGAGAAAGGTCTGTTTATCAGCACTGATTTTTTCCGCGTCTCGTCCTCAGACTTAGACCCAATTTCAGTAACTGCTATTCACTATTCACTCACTCGGACAAACAAGGCATAAGGACTTCTCTCCTTCATTAAATCTAGCTCTTTTTAGTCGATACACTGAAGAAGAATCGGGTGTGTGCATGCGGCAGACTGGTGATGATGATTCACTTTGGATACCAGAGCTCCAACCACGATATATCGATATCGATATATTTTATCAACTCTGCGTAGTACCCCGAGACCCGGGTAGAACTATACTTTATTCGATACTCAATACTTCACTTAAAGTGCTTCCAGCTCGGCTTAATTGATTCCGCAGTCGGCAAATAGATGGAACTATGCTATGATGGAACAAAGCGAAGTTGAGTCCGCCCAAACGGGGCGTGAGGCGCTTAGAAAGAGCAGGGCGAAGCCGCAAGGATCCAGGTAGGAATCTGCACGGGATTACCGGATACACCTGCAATAAAATCCGCACGCTGCACGACCAAGCGCATAGTTCCCCAGAATGCTCGGTGAATAAGCGTCCGTTGGAGCTTTATTTGGACTTCTGAGCCTCAGCAATAATTTTGCTGTCTTCTATAGCTCCAAAGAAGAAAAGCACAGAGGCGCCCGACGCCCATGGGAGGAACAATTTGCAACTTTTTTTTTCCGGAGGTGCCGGGGCAGCTGGACCTTAATTCAAATTATACTCCTCAATGATATAGAAACATCAACACAGAGCGCACCATTTGTGTATTGACGAAACCTCCAGAACGAACAAGTCGACTTACTGGGTCGAGTTGCTTATATATGATACAACTAACCTTTTAAACAAATAAATCCTGCAGGCATAACTCCCAGGAGGAGGCATGGGCTTTGAGTACGTCGGCTGCGCTCTCCACTCCAACCCATCTCCTGCTGCGCCAGTTCTTGGGGCAATCGAGGTAAGATACTCTTCAATGCAGAAACAGATGCAGAAACGACTTAAGCCCGGTTTCAAAATTAATTCATAAACAGTTTCCACTTTAGAGGGGGTGGAAGTATTATGCTTCCTGCCCTCTACACACTACCCTCTTTACGGTTTTGACTTGCGCGCAACGCACGCGCGTACACTTCTGCCCGCAGCTTTGGCTTCTGTGTCATTTGGGTTTGTATTAGTTCGAGTTACCAAAAAGATATCATAAATATCCTTACCGCTAATTCCGACTCCCGTGCTTTCATGGGCAATCAGACCCCGCCCACTTGTTCGGAGGGAAGACGACAGATGGAGCCTCCTGGAACGCGCAGATACATGCTACATGTGCAAATAAAAATCACTCGGGGAGTATAATCTGGGGAGTATGATATAATCTAATCAAATGCTTCCATGTGAGGCCCTGGCTTCCTAGGAACCCCATTTAATTTCCAGCAGGTGTCTTGTGTCTTGGGTGTTGGGTGTTGGGTATTCCCTAGCTAGGCTCCCCTTCGTCGTTCTTGTTCAAGTAGCTTGACCCCCTGTATTGCGTGTCGGAGAAATTATTTTCAACACGCTCTCGTCTCCTCTCGTCCGCCTCTCGGAAGAGCAGAGCTGTGTGCAGTGTGAAGAGTGAAGAGTGGTGGGAACTTGGGAACAGATATCCAAAGCCAACAACCGGTGCGGCAACGAAACGGAAGGCTTCCAAGAGCGCGCCGTCGCACCAAGTTCGGGAAATACACTGCGTGCTTGGTTTGTGTAGGCATGGCCTTGTTTCCGGGACAACAGCCTGTGCTGAAGGTTGACCTGATCGGCGTCGGCACGATGCGAGTGGTAGGCCCCGGCGGCGTCAAGCAAGACCACCTCCTCTACGTGCTCGCCGTGCAGCAGCAAGCCGCCGCCTGGACGGTAATTTATTCAAGGCATTTTTCTACGCACATTTTGTTTAATTTGTGTTTCCCTTGGTTCTTTTTCTCTGCACTTTTCATTCCTCCGGCGATGAAAGTATCATCATTACATACGGATTCACTTGAATTCTTTCGGAAAGATTACTTTGGTTTGCACCTTTGCGCTGAACTGGTTGCGCACTCTCGCGCGGCATGAATTCAAGTAGAGTGTATTTTATCAAGGACGCGCTTTCTTGTCAAGTTGCGTGTACGTGTGCATCGACCTTGTCTGGTTGTGCGCTCAATTTCAACGAGTTTGGGTTGGTTGTGAGGTTGTGATGGGGGAAGGTGGTATCGAATAGGCTCCTCATCAGTGAGACCTACAATTCACATGCGCCGGAGCATGCGTCGAGCCTTTCTTTGTATCGCGCACGCCATATATTCAGCTGTGATTGCAATCGCGATGCCCTTGCTAATTTCGTTTTCCAACATGGTTGTGCTAGGTTTACCGGCGACTGGCGACGTTTTCGATCTTGGCGCAGCACTTGTCAGCCGCTGTGCCCGGCCTCCCCCCTTGCCCACCGCACGACCCCGCCGCCATTCGCCATCCCGGGCCTGAAGCAGAGGCTTTGCGCCTGGCGCTGCTGGCGTGGATGCAGCAGCTGATGGCGCACCCCGCGGTGCCCCAAGCGCCGGTGATGCGCAACTTCCTGTGGGCCGAAGCCAACCTGCCGCCTCCGGGATTGGACATCACCTGGGTGCGTCATTCCGCTGACAGTGGCGGTGGTGGGGGTCGAGGCGGCGACCACGGAGGCAGCGAAGAGTTCGACGACGAAATGGACATGGACGACTTGTTCGACCGCCACCTCGACGACCGCGAGCGCGACTCCTACGACGACGACGCCCTCAGCCCGGCGGACTCGGCCGCTGGCGGCGGTGGCGGTGGCAGACGAGGCAGTCGCGGCGGCGGTGGTGGCGGATACGGCGGCGGCGGCGGTGGTGGGTCGAGCCGCAGCAATTACAGCGGCGGTGGGTTCTACGGAGCTTCCCCGGGGATGGGCTCGTCCGTGGGGTCCTGGCAGCCTCCCCCCTCGGGGGTGGCTCACAGCTTCACCCAGCGGCACGGCCTACAGGGGGACGATTTCGACGGCGATGGGCTGGACGACGACAGCGATTTCGACGAAACCGACCGTGATCAGGCCGAGCCATTGGACGCTGCGTTCGGCGACAACGACCATCATCCGCACCATCATCATCAGGGCAGCAGCAGCAGTAGTCACGCCAGCAGCAGCAGCAGCAGTGGCAGTAGTAGCGTTGGCAGCAGCCAACCATCGTCGCACGGTTCCGCGGCTGCGGTAACGGCGTCGGCGCCAGTAGCCGCTCCAGGAGCAGCGAGCAGCGGAGGAGGCCGAGCCCTCGATGCGTTCAAAGTGTTGCGCGTGATCGGGAAAGGCTCGTTCGGGAAAGTGTTTCTAGTGCGCGAAAAGGTTTCGAACCAAATTTACGCCATGAAGGTGAATTCAGAACGCTTCTTCATCTCTTCATATTGCATCGAAGAGTCCTTTATTTCATATCTTGACATTCCTGTGGTCTGTTTCCTTTCTTTTTACGGCTTTCTTCCCGCTTTGCACCTTCGCACTCTTCGTGTGTACGGCGGCGCGCTCACCCATACTTACACCAACCCCACCGTTACACTTTATGTGAACAGGTGCTTCGCAAAGACAACATCGTGAGACGGAACCAGGTGGAGCACACTCGCACGGAAAGAAGCGTGCTGGGCTACGTCCGGCATCCCTTCATCGTAGGCCTCAAATGCGCGTTTCAAACCCCCGACAAACTGTTCTTCGTGCTGGATTACTGCGCGGGCGGAGAACTCTTCTTTCACCTTGGTATGTAATACAATATACCCCTCCCCTCCCTCTCTAAATCCCTGCCCACAATCTTATCCTTACGTTAGCAGAGATGAGCTGCATTGATTTGAAATTCAAATTGCTCTGCAGTCTTCCAGCTCGGCCCCTCCATCCTTTTATTGAATGTCTCATCTACGCGCTCAATTTTCTCGTTTTTATTCTTGCAGGTAAATTGGGCAAATTTCCGGAAGTGAGAGCCCGGTTTTACGCGGCTGAAATCGCCTTGGCCCTGGGTTACGTGCATCAGCTCGACATTATTTACCGCGACCTGAAGCCCGAAAACGTGAGTCTTAGGAGCAACATTCGTCAGAAATGTGTATATTAATCGCCCGCTCCCTAGCTTGTCTACTTTCTGTCGTGCATGCTCAAAGAATGGACTACTTCTTCTTCTTCTTCTCGAACGCCTTGAGATGCGAAAGTTTACAAATTCCTACACTTTTGGGGCCCTTTATTCCCATTCGTTAACACCGACCTGTCGGCCCATTCATTCACCTCTTCGCTCACGTCCAGGTGCTTCTCGACGACCGCGGCCACGTGCGGTTGACGGACTTCGGTCTGAGCAAAGAGGGAATCAGCAACAACACCTCGGGCGCGCACTCCTTCTGTGGCACCCCCGAATATTTAGCCCCCGAAATATTGAACCGCCAGGGCCACGGCCGCGCGGTGAGAACAGAAGGAAGACGAGAGAAAGCAGTCAAAAGATGGACTCTTGAATGTACACTTTGAAGTCGCACACATTTGGCCGCTGCATACATTGTAACTGTCCCTGCATCTTCTTTCTGAACTCAAAATGTGTTTCACTTCAGGGCCATATTTTATTTGAATGAGAGAAAAGATTTTGCTTTCCAAGTTATCCTTACGTATTTCTTCTCCGTCTCATCTTCTCTTCTCTCGTCACTTAAATTGCAGGTGGACTGGTGGTCCCTGGGCGCTCTCTTGTACGAAATGCTCACAGGCTTGCCGCCTTTCTATTGCCGCGACCGGGAGAAGCTCTTTGAGAAGATTCGGAGCGCGGAGCTCACCTACCCCAAATACTTGACCCGGCAGGCGGTCGGACTCTTGAAAGGACTGTTGACGCGCGACCCTGCGCAGCGCCTCGGGTCGGGGCCAACGGATGCCCAAGAGGTGAGTAAATACGTATGACATTTTACTTGATACGTGTTTTCATGGCATTTATGCGCGCGCGCTCTGCTCACTCACTTTCCACAAATATCACCCGCAATTCTTACGCGGCCCACGCAGATTCGGCAGCACCCTTTCTTCGTGGACATCGACTGGACCGCCTTAGCCAACGGCGAGTTGTCCCCCCCTTGGGAGCCCACGGTGACGGGGTCCCTCGACACCTCGCAGTTCGACCATGAGTTTACGTCCATGCCCATCCACTCCCCCGCGGCCGCGCCCAACGGCTTCCTGTCCGACGCCGGCACTTTCGCGGGCTTTTCCTATTCGGAGAAGAGCGGCCTCGCGGGCATGGGGTCGTTGTGAAAGTGACAATGGAATCAATGGAATTATACGCGACCAACGAGATGACAAAGGATATCATGGATTATGATTATGCAGCTAAGGACAGACGAAATGGACAGAGGCTGGATGTATACGCGTTCGCAGTGGGAGCAGCGCGATATTCATAAATGCCTTTTGGAAATCGATTTTCACGCACGCCGCGCCTGTTTGATCTTGTGTCGGGATTTCGTGACGGCGCAGTAGATATATATTTAATTCTTAGAAAAATGACTCGTAGGAATCTCCAATCTGCGCAGACCTATAATCTCCTTCGCTACTTGAAAATTTTGAAAATAATCCGCAAACCGCGATCAGCGATTAGCTCCCCCCTCGGAATTCTGAGGGCGAAATGGAAGTCCATAATTCAAAAGGAATGAAGATTTTTTATTTTTTATATTGTCGAAAACACGCGAGAAATAAGGAATTTGGAATCAGGAATCAGGAATTACGAATTACAGGGGCCAGTTTAAACTAACCATTGGTTGCTATTTTTATACCAAAATTGTCACCGCCCGTTCGTAAAAAAATATAACAAGAGCCCCTTTCATGTGGCTTTCATGCAAATGCGAGTGAGATATAGTGGCAATTAAACTACACGCGAAATTTCAGAGAGCGCAGCCTCGGTTGTGCCTAAGAAGAGTAGAAATCCCTAATGTATGTGAAAGCGGTGTTGTCGTGATAGGACTTGAGCAGCGAAAAATACGATTTTTGACAACAATTTCGCGCCTTTGTCCACTTTCCTTCCTATACTTATTTCAAATATGAAATTGGCCAACTACCCTGACCTTACGGGCCTTTCTAGGTGCCTACTGGCCCTCTTGGCTACCATTTAAGTGTTGACGACAAAAGCGCACACACGGCGGAACGAAATATTTTTCGGGCACTAATTAGCACTTCGCCATAAAATCAGACGGCGAGGTCCCCTTTCATGTGCCTTTCATGCAAATGCGAGTGAGATTAGGTGATACTTGAGGCGCGTGCGAAGTCTGAAGTCAATTCACTCGGATCTCCTTGAGTTAGGGCCCAAGCCCCTAGCCCCTTGGTAGTTTAAACTGCTGGCCCCTGTAGGGTAACCTCGGCCCTCAGCCCTTTTCGCATTCGCATGCCCTCGCACCGAATTCAGAAATTATGTTTATTAGGCATTTTCAGAGATGGCTTTGTCGGACACATGATTCCCTCATTTCAGGCACCTCCACATTCACTCAGAATGGTCATGGCCAATCCCTTCCCTAGGCCTGCTAGCCGCTTTCGAGCTACTAAGCTATGCTTCACCCATTGTTAGTGAGAGTGCGTTACAGCTCTTGACCTGCTCCGGACTCAGATGGTTGCGAGGTAGGCCCTAACACTGAAGTATCTTGGTCGTCCGCCTCTACAGTTGAAGTCTGCTGAGCTGAAGCTTTCTGCGCCTCGAAAATGGCCTCTACCTCCACGTGCGTGCACAGGTCAGCGCTCTCAGCGCCACAGAGCCGAGCTGCGAGTGCTTCGTCTAAATAGCCATCGCCGTCAACGCTGCTACCGTCGAGGCTGACTTCTGCTGTTTCTCCAGGTGCACCTTCATTGGGCAACGGTAATTTGCCGCTTTGCCTCGCCAGACGGTAGCTGGCTAAAGTGGCCGCCCAGTGGTCGAGATGATCGTCAAGCACCCGTTCACAGAGGGCCTCGAGCAACCTCGGGGATTTGAAGCGCAAACCCACGGATTCGCACAGCCCAGTTTCAAGGGCGTCGCTGAAGAGGTGGCTGAGACTTGGGCCAAAGGACTGATCGGGCTTTCGTCGCCGAGTGACGGAATCGGCCAGCATCACTAAAGCACGACAGCGCCCACACGCACCGTCGCCGTAGGCCTGTGGGTCGTCGCCCGCTTCGTCTTCGTCCTTCTTAGTAGCTTCTTGGAGGGCATTTTTAGCCCCATCTTGAGGAGGAGGAGGTGAAGGACTAGGGCAGCTCTGTGTAGCACGGCAAGCAAATGCTTTGTGCTTCCGCAGGAAAGGTGGGTCTATTGCACCGCCACCTCCACTGGCATTAGGGTTTTGTGCTTGGTCTGGGTGGACTCTTGTGCTGGAGCTCCGGCCACTGAAGGGCACAAATACTGCCTCGTAGTGATGCCGTACAAGATGGCGGCAGCCATGGGCTACGTAGTCTCGGTACTTGACCTTTGAAAAAAGTAGCGACCAAAGAAGAGGTGCAGAAGAACGCGTCAGAAAGGCAACGCAAAGTAGGACTTCCTCTGGCGTGAATACCTCTGAGCGGAGCCAAACCTTCATCACGAGAAATGCATGAGAGTGTGAATAGACTAACATTAAGGTTATCGCAAAGTTGGGTAGCAACACTATTGCCATCAATTTGTTTCTGGCTCGGTCCTGCACGCGCTAGTTGCGGGTCGTTCCATTTCTCCAGCAAACTCGAACCATACTCGTCAATCTGACCGAAGGCACAATTAATGCAAACACGAAAGAAACGGACGGTACGTAAAGGAAGTGCTTTGAGCATTTCAAGAAGGTAACAACCTAGTGTTGTAGTTTCCTACGGGAAGTTCAAGCCTATTCCGTGCATACTTTCGTATGGCGAATTGAATTACCGTGACTCGGCATGCGTCGCACATTTCTTCCGGTGTTAAAGTTACGTTTGGAAGTGTTGCTCCCGATGAAGCTGACGCACTCGCCTGACCTGCCTTATTCCGTCGCCTTTTAGACGTCTTCTTTCCTTTTTTGGCATTCTTGGCGTCAACTCTACCGCAAATGGCTGCCAATAGTGCAGTGGTCCAGAGCAGGTATGCTACGCCTCGCATTATGACTACTTTCAGCTGTTAGCAGCAGTGATCACTGAACACGCCCGTAAATAAAATCAGAGCGTCAATTACGAATCATGGCGTTATTACTTCAATCTCGCTAGCTTAGTTGGAGTAGTCATCGTCCACGTGTTCATCCTAGCTCGCTAGCTAGCTAGCTACAGTAGCTACTGTAGCTCTAGCCTAGCTAGCCTTGCCTACAGTACTGAAGTACGGAGCTGGTTGTGTGCTACTACGTACAGATACAGATACGTACTTATAAAACTTAGAACAATATGCAGATATTTATGCTTATGCAGGAAGATACGGACGAGATACAAGATAACCTTGCTTGATACTGATACGGACCTCGATAAGCGACAAGATCTCGAGTTATATTCTCGAGAAAAACCAAAGTCGTTTAGTCGGAGGACTATGGCACTAAGGCACTAAGTAGCTCCGGCCATCTAGCATCTAGAGAACTCTCGCACATGCTTGTACTCTGCAGGTCTGCAGGATCTCCATAAAAACGGGTAGCTGGCTACTGGCAAACTTAAATTAACAGCAGAAAACGCGGTATCGGGTAGTTTTGCCTTACTCCAAACAGGCGCCTTGTATGCTACAGGGATATCTGTCAGCTATCAGAATTAAAACCGGTTTTCTCATTGTGGATCTCTCTCGCGTCAACTCCGCCTACTGCATCGCTCCCGGGCGTTTCGGCTGCTTGAAGCACTGACGAAGGCGGTTTGTGTATGCTTGGTGCTCGGCGCATGCCTGCAGCCCACGACAGGCCAATTCCTGAATGCCCTTCGCTGGCTGACTCCGTTCCTTTAGTTGCTGTTTCTACTGCCGCCGGCGCTGATGCAGGATGATTCGACGCCGTACCTGATTGGCCATTACCAGATGCAACAGCTTCTGTTGTTGCTGTTGCTGTGTGCGGCCGTAATGACCGCAGCTGCGGCATCTTGCTGGCTCCGTGCCCAGATAACGAAGGCATGGCACTGGCATCGGAGTCATTTCCGTCTTCTGCGGTATGAACCGTGGATTCCAAGGTTGCAGCGCCTCGTGGAGGTGTGAGGTCTTCAACTCCAGTGCCATCCTTGTGAGCAGCGGCACCACCAGCCTTGCTGCCACCTGCCCACCATGACGATGTACCAGAAGGACCGGAAGCATCCTCAGCTGCTTCACTAGCTCCTTCCTTGAGGCCTTGTGAGGCCTCCGGCTCTATTGAAGAAGAGGAAGAAGGAGCACTTGTATCGGAATCAG
>Ga0307982_1000256_pt1 | contig 41120 bp, 28 predicted proteins | sample OrgLakmetagen989_FD_201847 | JGI IMG/M metagenome (GOLD analysis project Ga0307982, IMG submission 201847) | Saline water microbial communities from Organic Lake, Antarctica - #989 | ecosystem: Environmental > Aquatic > Non-marine Saline and Alkaline > Saline | place: Antarctica: Organic Lake... | reverse complement strand
CAACTGGGACATTCGCCGTGAAAGCAGGATTGGCCAGAATGCTGAAAGGTGAGGAATTCGCGCCAGTGCGCATCCGTGTGCACTCTCAATTGGGGCGCTTGCATCCACATTCACATCGTGTAATCACTTGTAATACCATTTGCAGGTGGAGTTATCATGGGTAAGTGTTCCAAATTTGGACTTGCCTGACTTTGGAGCCGGGCACGTGGCACCCGCGCGGAACGCAACCAATGAGACGGCCGCTGCCTTGCCTTGTGGAAGTTCCGAGTTTCGGCAGTTGTATTGGCCCCCAGATAATACCGTTGTCGACATATGTTTCCTGTGCAGACGTCACCAATGTGGCACAAGCACGGATTGCTGAGGAGGCGGGTGCGTGTGCAGTGATGGCTTTGGAGCGTATTCCGGCCGAAATTCGCCGTGAGTACCCATACAGTCGATGACTTCGCAAGATTAAACACGTTGGCTCGCAGGGGACGGCGGGGTGGCTCGCATGAGCGATCCGGCAATGATTGAAGAAATCAAGGCGGCCGTCACGATCCCCGTCATGGCAAAAGCTCGCATTGGACACTTCATTGAGGCTCAGATCCTTGATACACTGGTGAGTCACCCGCTGTTGTGTAGTACTTGCTGAGCAGCTGCAAGGAACTGCCCGCTTCTTCGCAGGAAATTGACTTCATCGACGAATCAGAAGTTCTGACCCCGGCAGATGAAGCCCACCACATCGACAAAACCAAGTTTGATGCGCCCTTTGTTTGTGGCTGCCGCAACTTGGGAGAAGCTCTCCGTCGTATCAGTGAAGGAGCTGCCATGCTGCGCACGAAAGGCGAAGCCGGAACAGGAAATGTTGTTGAGGCAGTACGCCACATTCGCACCATCAACGGCGAGATTCGCAAGCTCCAGACCATGGATAGCGCAGAAGTCTATGCTTTTGCGAAAGATATTCAAGCCCCGATCGATCTTGTTCGCGAAGTGCAGCGTCTGGGCCGACTGCCAGTTGTGAATTTTGCTGCGGGTGGTATTGCTACCCCAGCTGATGCTGCTCTCATGATGGCTTTGGGATCTGATGGCGTTTTTGTTGGAAGTGGCATTTTCAACAGCGAAGAACCGGCCAAGCGTGCACGGGCTATTGTGCAAGCTGTGAGCAACTGGGAAGATCCTCAGGTGCTGCTGGAAACGTCTCGCAACCTGGGCAAACCAATGAGCGGAATAAGCAACCTAAATGGTGCCGAGGTTGTATCTTTCCGTGAACGGGGGAGCTAAATTTCCCGTAGCTAGAGCCTTACCCTTGGCATTGGTAAGACTTGACTAGGTATTTGGGAAAGACACCCCTTATTTCCACCCGTGCATGTGGATTGACGGCCAAGGTTTATCACATCACAGCCAAGCAGAATTCATGCAAAAAATATCAATTGAAGCAGCTTCTGAAGCACTTTGCAGCGAGTCTTCTGCAATGTCTCGCCACCATGGCTTTATTTGGACACAGCGAAAGCAGTGAAACGCAGTCAACGCCAGCGTCAATTCAGAGTTACCACACTCCCTCATCTCATACCCCTGGAACGCCACAAACATTTGATGCACTGTCGTACGATAAATTGGATAGATTGCTGCAACGGGATGGTGACGACATCATTGCAAACGCCTTGAGCAGCGTGATCACATTTGCAAGAATGGGAGTCCCACAGTTGGCAATTGCAGAAATTCCTGCCCTACGCTCTGAGTTGCTTACATCAAGGTGGGTATCCATTGCTCACCTCGAAGCCGTGTATGAAATTGCCAATTCATTGGACCTGTTGGATCTTCACAAACTGCTGACGGATTTTTTCATTCAGCGCGGCTTACATTTGCAAGTAGCAGGCTTACAATATGCTGCACCACACAAGCAGGACAACGGCTCAAGCCAATCAACAGAAGGGCCTCAAAGCAGCTCTAACACGCAGACAGCTCTAGAAATTAGCCCTTCACAGCGTTTTAAACAAGTTCGCCATCCATTGATGAAATCTATCATTGAGACGTCATCTGCCGTGAGTGCTCAAAGCGACTCTGAGGGCAGCGATGATGGCCTCAGTGCTGACGATCAAAAAGCTGACCGGAAGAGAAGCAACTCAGCCCAAGAGGGAATGTTAGTTATGGCACAGAATGCCTCTAGCCCAGGGTCTGCCGGCCATCCAAGGCGAAGAGGTAGGAATTCTTCGCCAGCCTCGTTGACAGCAGCTGTTTCACCCGAGGCTCAACAGGCATTGCTCGAAGAACCCGCCGAGCCTGCCTCAGCTCATGATGCAGACACAGACTACGAATATCGAGTCAAAGCACGTACCAAGTCTTGGATCGTACCTGGCGGAGTGGCCCATGCAAAGTCCATTTCTCAGAGAACCCTGATCCGCTGGCGCCAAGAACTGCAAATCGCTTTGGCAAACGTAGATGCATCAGTCATCGAGTCTTTACATGCTACACCAGAAGAGCACTTGAATGCATCTTGCAAAAGCTCTGGATTCCAGATCACTGAAGTTGGAAATCAGGACAGTCCACGCAGACGAAGCTCCGTTGCCCTGCGCGGGTTCTTCAGCGGGAATGCTTCAGCTGAGCAAACGGCCTTTGCAACATCACAGCTAGGTGAAACTCCAGCATCAGACTACCTTGAGCAGACTATTTCGCAGCATGACTCATCATGCCCTGCGTGCAGCTCATGGCAGTTGAAGTACAACTTGCTCCGAAGCGAAGCCACTGAACAAATTGGGCAGCTTCGAAGTGCTGTTGAGCAGATGGGCACTCAACTTTCTCAAGCGTTTGCTTTAGAAAGATCAACCAGTGCCATCCAAAAAACAGGATTGCCGCAACAAGCACGCCTGGGCGCTTTGGCCACTGTTGACGCTGAGCATTTAGTGCCAGACTTGCAGCCGCCTCCGCTGTCTGCCCGACATAGCTCCCGGCTCAGCCGCTTGACAATACCATCTGAGACAGGCTCTGATGCTAGTGCAGAATACATGCATGGCAGTGCAGTGCCTGCAAGCACTGCATCCTCAGACACTGCTGAGCTTACAGCAGCAGGCCAGTTGGAAAGCTGTCAGCAGAAACTCAAGCAGCAGAAGAGCTCATTCATTGCAAGAGAAAAACGATGGAAAGATTTGACTGCCAAACTGACCACAAGGCTAGAAAGCAAAACACTTGAGGTTCGCTCATTGAAAGCGCAGATCAAGAAGAGACAACTCGAGCTTCAGCAGGCTGCATTGGGCAATCCGTAGAAGGTAGCTCAAAGCTCTACCCGACCAACAGCATCTGCACCCAGGGAGTTCATCAGTTGCTGCTTGATCTGCTGGATGGTTCGCCGCAGACCTTGACGAAGACCAAGGGCTCCTAGCAGGTGGTGTTCGCCTCCCTGTGCTATTGAGCTCACGTCTGCTTCGGTCACTGAGTCAGCAGGCTTTTGCAGAACTTGTCCGGCACGTGAAGCCACTGACTGCACATGCATGTGGAAGCTTGATGTCATGTTGGGCGTCCTGTGCTGCAAGTTTCCCCGGGCTTCAACGTTTGGCCAATGGAACTTGCACTGGGGCAACTCTTCGTCTCGAAGAGCATGATTTAGCTCCACAGCCAGCGCACGCAGACTCGTCCATTTACCACTTGTTAAATGGACATACTGAGGAACTTTATCCCAATGCTCCGCCATGTCGATGAAGGCGGCTGCAGCTTCATCTGTGTGCAAGAATTGTCGTGACTCCAGGCCGTTACTTCGAGGCTGGACTGTCCCGAAGCGCAAGCAAGTTGACACCCAATCGTTAACAACATGGCTTTTGATGCCGTCCTTTTCAATTCCATACACATTCCATAGCTGGACTGTGCGTGCGTTGCCATGCTCTTCTGCCCATGACTCGCCAACCCGCTTCACAGAGCCGTAAGGAATGTGCTCATTTGACAACTGGGACGACACAAACACGGTTGGGATTCTTCGTTGAAGCACCCACGGCCACACAACTTCATACATCTGCATGTTGTACCTCAAAATTCTTATCTGCACAGATGCCTGGTCTTCTCCAAATAGGTATTTTGAGCCGCCCACCTCGCACGCCAAGAAGTAGACCATGTCGATTTCCGCATCACTGCAAAATGCCACGGTGCCAGAGCACCAGTTTGAGTAAGCAGTAAACGCACTCAAAGACATCCATTGCACCCGGTTGTCTCAAATCAATGTGCATTCTGTTGACTACCTGCACCAGAATCACATCTGACTCACTCAACCATCGATCGCTTCTGACTTGCTCACCTCCAAAACTTCCCAGCCTCTCAAGTATAGCTGCTCAACGAGGCCCATGCCAACAAGCCCACCACTTCCCAACACCAGGGCTGTTTTAGCTGCCACCAATGTAAACATATGGGCCACAAGCAGTGCCCCAGCAAACATGGCTACCGATATTTTGTCATGTCCCTCCCGACGACTTGTGAAAAACTTCATTTGCTCGCACAAGGCACATTGAAATGCCCGGTAATTGTACACATCACACAAGAGCGACACATGATATGCGCGGCTCGGCTTGCTTGAGGTGACGCCCCCCCTGCAGTGGGCTCTCAGCTGCCGCACATGAGGCACTCCTCCTCTTCCCGGAGGTGCTTGGGCCGCCACACACAAGCTGGAGACGCGCTGCCGCCCATCGGGTCCTTTGATGGGGTGACCATGTCTGGTGCAGATCCCTTCACGGGCGTTGAGGGCGCCACAGGTGCGTCCTCTGAGCTCTCAGCGGCGGCGCCTGCGGTCTTCTTCACGGTGGCTGTCAGCATCTGCTGGTCCACAGTGAACTGGATGGCGTCCGCCTTGGGGCGCGTGCGCAGGTAGTACATGCCTGTCTTCAATCCGCGCTTCCAGCTGTAGAAATGGGCGGAAGTCAGCTTGGCGTGGGAAGGGTCTGCGATGTGCAGATTCAGAGACTGGCTCTGGCAAATGTAAGGCGCGCGGTCGGCGGCCATCTCCAGCACGTGCTTCTGCTTGATCTCCCACACGGTCTTGTACAGGGACTTGACCTCATCGGGGATGCAGGTGATGTTCTGGATGCTGCCGCGGTGGGCAATGACTTGGTTGCGCACCTCAGGCGTCCACAGCTCCATGGCAATGAGGTCGCGCATCATGTGCTTGTTCACCACTGCGAACTCCCCAGCCAGCACACGTCGGTTGTAGATATTGCTGGTGAAGGGCTCCACGCTCTCGTTGTTCCCCAGGATCTGGGCAGTGGAGGCGGTGGGCATGGGTGCCACAAGCAGGGAATTGCGCATGCCGTGGGTGGCCAGGTCAGCCTTGAGGCCGGCCCAGTCGTGGCGGTCTGAGGGCGTCACGCCCCACAGGTCGAACTGCAGCTTGCCCTGGGAGGCAGGGGACCCTGGGTACGTCTCATAGGGGCCGGTGACGGATGCCTCCTCAATAGAGGCGCTCACGGCGCCAAAGTACATCGTCTCGAAGATGTCCTTGTTCAACTGCTTGGCCTCGGGTGACTCGAATGGCAGGCGTAGCATGGCAAAAACGTCGGCCAGGCCCTGCACGCCAATGCCCACGGGGCGGTGGCGCATGTTGCTGTTGCGCGCTTCAACCACAGGGTAGTAGTTCACGTCAATCACCTTGTTCAGGTTCTTAGTCACCACACGGGTGATGCTCTCCAGCAGCTCAAAGTCGAAGCTCTTGCTGTCGCCGGAGGTTGTGATAAAGTTGGGCAGGGCAATGGAAGCCAGGTTGCACACAGCCACCTCATCGGGGGCGGTGTACTCGACGATCTCCGTGCACAAGTTGGAGGACTTGATGGTGCCCAGGTGCTGCTGGTTGCTCTTGCCGTTGCATGCGTCCTTGTACAGGATGTATGGCGTGCCGGTCTCCACTTGGGCGTCCAGGATTGCCCACCACAGCTTCTGTGCGTCGATGGTCTTGCGCCCACGGCCCTCGCGCTCGTACTTGGTGTACAGCGCCTCGAACTCTGCTCCCCAGCAGTCCGCCAGGCCGGGGCACTCGTTGGGGCACATGAGGGTCCACTTGCCGCCCTCCTCCACGCGCTTCATGAACAGGTCAGGCACCCACAGGGCGTAGAACAGGTCCCGAGCACGGGCCTCCTCCTTGCCGTGGTTCTTGCGCAGGTCCAAGAAGTCAAACACGTCTGCGTGCCATGGCTCCAGGTAGATGGCGAAGGAGCCCTTGCGCTTACCGCCGCCCTGGTCCACATAACGGGCCGTGTTGCTGAACACACGCAACATGGGCACGATGCCGTTGGAGGAGCCGTTGGTGCCTCTGATGTACGAGTCGGTGGCGCGGATGTTGTGAATGGACAGCCCGATGCCGCCGGCGAACTTGGAGATGCAGGCGCACTGCTTCAGGGTGTCGTAGATGCCGTCAATGCTGTCGTCCTTCATTGTGAGCAGGAAGCACGAACTCAGCTGGGGGCGAGGGCAGCCAGCGTTGAACAGGGTGGGGGTGGCGTGTGTGAAGAACTTGCGTGACATCAGGTCGTATGTCTCCAGTGCGGCGTCGATATCCTCCATGTGGATGCCGATCGACACACGCATGTACATGCTCTGTGGGCGCTCAGCGATGCCGTCGGTCTTGAGCAGGTAGCTCCGCATCAAGGTCTTGGCAGCGAAGAAATCGAAGTTGAAGTCGCGGTCGTAGTCGATGGCTGCCTGGATGCGCTCGGCATTGGCCTTGATCACATCGTACACTCGGTCTGCCAGCAGAGGCGCAGGCTTTCCGGTCTTCGGGTGCACAAAGCTGTGAAGCTCGCCCGCCAAATCCAAGAAATCAGACTTGGTCTGCTTGTGCAGGTTGGAGATTGTAATGCGGCCAGCCAGGAGAGAGTAGTCAGGGTGCAGGGTTGCGGCATAGGCAGCTGCGCAAAAAAACCGGTTGCTTGCAATTCAAAATTTGCCGTTGAGCAGCAGAACGTGAACTTGCTCATACAGGACAAGCTCTTGTCGAATTAACACCAAGAAAGTTAAAACACAACATAAATAACCGATGCAGATCAACTTTGGCACACAATTCGGTTGGAGTATGCCCCAATGCCGTGACCAACGCAGGTTTTGAGAAGAATCCGCACGCAAATATACGCGTCGAACTTACCAGTTTCTGCGGCCAACTCATCCAGCTGAGAGGTAGTCACACCAGGAAAGATACCGCTGATCACTTTTTGAGCAATCATAACCTGCGAAGCAGCAAGTTGAGTGAATTTCAGCATGGCGTTGTCGTGCATCTAAAATTTGAATTACTCACTGGGTCCACCTCGGGAGCCAAGCCACTGCACAGGACCTTGATTCGGTCAGTGATCTTATCAAAGACCACTGCCTGTTTTCGTCCATCACGTTTGATGACGTAGCTCATATTCGACAAGTCTGTGGACACCAGAAAGTGGGCTTTTGCCTGGCGTGTTTGAATGACGTCGGCGCCGCCGTTGAGCTGTCCATCTCAAGCAGCTCAAGTAGCAGCGTGCTCACTCAAAGAAGATCTTACATTATTCTTATCAAATTGAACAACACAAGCTTGGTATAGCTGAGTGCAAGTCGGATTGGAGGTGAAAAAGGTGTTTGTTGCCTTGTCGAAATTGCTTCAGACCACACTGCGGCCGGAAGGGGGTCGCTGCGGGGTGTCGGGGGGTCTATAAATGCTCTACATAATGTAGGGGGTGCACTGAAATGCATTACACGCTGGCAACTGCCTTCTTTGCTGCATCATCCAAATCATCAGCAGCAATGATGTTCAGGCCAGAGTCGGCAAGAATCTTCTTTCCGAGCTCAACGTTGGTGCCCTCCAGGCGCACGATCAGGGGCATGGTCAGACCCACCTCATTGGCAGCCTCCACAATGCCCTGAGCAATGGTGTCGCAGCGCATGATTCCGCCGAAGATGTTCACCAGCAGTGCCTTCACCTTGTCATCCGAAGTGAGGATCTTGAAGGCCTCAACGACCTGGTGGGTGGTGGCACCACCGCCCACATCCAGGAAGTTGGCCGGGTCACCTCCGTGCAGCTTGATGATGTCCATGGTGGCCATGGCCAGTCCTGCACCATTCACCATGCAGCCAATGTTGCCGTCCAGGCCGATGTAGTTCAGGTCGGCTTCCTCTGCCCGTACGTCACGTGGGTCCTCCATGCTCTTGTCACGCAGGTCGAAGATCTCCTTCTGGCGGAATGCGGCACTGTCGTCGAAGTTCAACTTGGCGTCCACTGCGAACACCACGTCTTGCACGCCGCCGGGTACGGAGCCGTGTGCAAGGGGGTTAATCTCCACCTGGGTGGCGTCGGTGCCGTCAAACAGCTTGTACAGGGCCTTGAACTGCGTGGCGGCGGGTGCAGCCAGGGCACCAGTGAACTCCAGCTTGGCAGCCAGCTCCTCTGCCTGTGCATCGGTCATGCCCACGTTGATGTCGATGGGCATGGTGATGATGGCCTCAGGTGTCTTCTCCGCAACCTCCTCGATATCCATGCCGCCCTGGGTGGAGGCGACCACCACAGGGCCGCCGTGGGCGCGGTCCAGCAGGATGGCGAAGTAGCACTCGCGCTTGATGTCAATGCCCTCGTTCACCAGCACCTTGGCACACAGCTGGCCTTCGGGGCCAGTCTGCTTCGTCACAAGCTTGGCGCCCAGCATCTGCTGTGCACTTTCCTTGACCTGTTCAGGCCTGCAAACAAGTTTTAGTGTGAAATTGCACGTTTATAGATGAAAATGCCAGTCTCTTGCAAGCAGGGGCATGCAGGTGAGTGACATCGTGGAGAAGCCTGGCATCACATCAACGTACTCAGTGAAAATCTTCACGCCGCCCTTGTATCCGTTATCGAAATGGCCCTTGCCACGACCACCAGCATGGATCTGTGCCTTGAGGATCAATTCAGCCGCAGCATCTGCAAGTATCAACTTCGTGGGCTGTTGCTGACGGCACCACGCCTGCAGTCTTCGCGGTCGCTACGCACTGTCTTTCTTGATCCATTGTGCCAGCTCGTGAGCCTTCTCAGCAGAGTCAGCCATCTTGCCTTTTTGCACCTGAACGCCATACTTTTCCATGAGGTCCTTTGACTGGTACTCATGCAGGTTCAGGTGTCGCACAGCGCCCACGCCACCGGCAGTGGCAGCGGCCTGCACGCAGTAATGAGGATGAAGAGGCACAGGAAGACATGCAAAGCAGAAAACATACAGGAGCCATGGAGACACCGGCTGTTGCGCGCACAACGCGCGAAGCAGCACGAGACAAGGCTGCCATATCTGTTAGCGGTGTGAATTGAGCACTACGTGCGTATCACGACTGATCAGAAGAGACAGTTCACAATGTGTGGCATTCAAATTGCATCCATTGAGCACAGTGCAGCCATGAAGTTTTAACCACCAAAACCTGTAGACCCCCATGTGCTTACCAGTACTTCCATACTTGGCGTGCAGGTAAACTAGCTTGCCAACCACTGCAGTGGGCCTCACAACATTTGCGCAGCTTGCCTTGAGACGATCGAGCTCTGCGAAGGTTGCAAACATGTTGGACACAAACACCAAGGCGAAATTTCACGCAAAGGTATAATGGCTACCCCATCTTTCTTTCAATCGCTGCAGGCGAATGTGTCTCAGGCGGCATCAGTCCTCAACTTGGATAATTTGCGTGCAGCCAACGTTGGTGACCAAGCCGCAGCTGACACTGACTTGCAGCCGCCTCAAGCGACCAGCAAGTCATCCACAAATTCTCACCATGCACACGAGCCAGCAACAAGTAGTGGGCGCGAGACCATCGATGAGCTGCGGGCATTTGACGAAGGCGAGCCAGCTGCCGCCTCAAAGCCATCACAGGTGGTGAGCTCTCAACTGCCGGCCGCCACACCCCCGCGCCAGCCGAGGAGAGCTGGGGGCGTGTTCGACGCACTGGCATCGGGCGGGCGCTACTTGGAGCAGGGTGTTGCTGCGGCGCACAGCGCATTGTCGCCGGGACAGGCAGCGCCCCGCACCCCTGCGCCACCCCAGGGCGCCCAGCTGCCGGGGGCAGATGCAAAGTGGGCCCACAACGTGGGAGTGGGAGGACCTTCTGTACTGGCAGGTGCGCTTCACAGCGCTGCTGCTCCCAGCGCCACCGGTGGCCCAGATTTCCTTGCGTCTCACGCTTCAGCCCCTGCTGAGCGCGGGCTGGACGAAGCTGCAGGCTCCACCGCGCCGTACTTGACATCACGGCCTCTAGCCCAAGCAAGCAATTGGCTTAGCCACGCTGCTGGCAGCCTCAAGGGCGCCGCTTCTAAGGGCTTGTCCCTCTTCAGTGTCCACCAGGCAGCCCACCCTGACGGCAGCCCCGCACCTGACGCAGTGTTCACTGGGGCAAGCATCACTGCCAGCGCAGCACAACAACCGAATTCGCCACCAGAATCTCTCATTGGTGCATGCATGTGGATCAGTGCACCGTTGGCTGCGGTGGCTGCCGGGAAGTGTGCGGCATGTGTGGCCGCCTGCACAAGCGATGGAGGCACGTGCAATTGCAGAGCAGCGCACGTCACTGTGTGGGTATTGCAGGCCATGTGGCGCGTGATGATCGTGGCTTTTGGTCTGCTCTGGCGCCTGCTGCACTTGATGTGGTCTTGTTGTCTCCCGCAGCCCTGCCGGGCTGTTGCTGCTGGGGCATGCAAGCGGGTGCACTCTGCGTGTATGGGAGTGACAGTGCGCCAAGGAGCCGTGGTAGCTGCTGCAAGCATTCTTCTGCTATTGGCCTGGGCATATAGAGCTGACTTCGCGCTAGGCAAGAAGGTGGCAGCGGGTCAAGAAGAGCACGCACACGTAAGATAAATTCATAATAGCACACTAGCGGGGGCCCCTAGAGCCCCCCCTTATTGGGCCGAAGGGCTTTGCCCTCATTCCGCATGGCAGCTGGACGTGGCGGCCCACGCTTACCCGCAGCAGTGGGCGACAGCTCCACCCCCGCCACCTCCTCCCCCTTGGCAGCGCCGTCCACTGCAGCACCTGCCGGCCCCGCAGCCCCACGGGAGCTGGACGCTGAGGCACCGCTGACAGCGGCAGTGTACAGTGCAGAAATGTCCTTCATGGCGGTGTGGGCTGCGGGAATGCCGGCGGCCACGCCGTCCGGAAATGCCATAAGGAGCACGCGGGCGTCATTCACCTCAGAGGAGGCCCTGCGTGCCACAGGCACAATGGTGGTCAAGGCAGCCACCAAACACAGCACAAATTGCACCCACAGCGTGACTCGGAAGGCGGTGCGGTACGCTGCCAGCCTGGCCTGGAAGTCATTCAGGAACAGTCGATTCAGCCGGCGCAGCACACCGCGGAAATAAGGCTGGTCCAGCTGCAGCAGAGTGCGCACACGCTGCCTGTTGGTGGTGCCCCGAGATCCCGCGTCGGCCTGCAGATACACCGTCGCATTGAAGGGCACCAGGTCGCTCCCGGTGCGCGTTGCGGCAACGGCGCGGGATAGAGTTGTGGTGATGTCTGCAGTCAGCGCGCTGTAGTACGTGCTCACTGCGACAAGCCCTTGGGCGAAAGAATCGTCTGCGAAGGTTCTGCACGCCGGCGCGGAGTACAGCTCGTCGGAGGCGGAGGCGGTGCAGGCATCGTCCAGCAGCACGGCGTACGCCTCTGAGTCGATGTCGATCTCCACCAGGGGGGTGTCGTGCACCGGGCCTGCCGCCGTGCCGCTACCATGCAGCAACAGCGTCATGTCTGATGACAGTAGCAGCTGCAGCTCAGCCGTCTCGTCCAGCAGTGCCCGAGCCTCAGCAGGAGAGAGCAGGTCTTCACTGCGCGTGGGCAGCATACGGAACATGTTGCTCCAGATGCTGGCAGACGAGTGCTGCATACGTGCCGTGATGAACATGCGGTTGAAGTGGTTTGGCATGAAGCTTGTGTTGGTCAGTCCAATGGCAGAGGTGATCAGTATGCACAGCAGGATAATACCAGCCATGCTGAAGCCGTAGCACAGTCGGCGGCGAACGCTTGATGTGAATGAATACTCCCGCTTGACATGCGCAGTCTCCTGTGCGGGCGAGGTTGGCGCATCGTCCAGCAGGGCCTCAGTGCCCGAGCGCACCGAGGCACGGCCCGTGGGGGGGGCGGAGCTGTGGGAGGGGGCACGGCGCACGCGCCCGGAGTCCCAGGAGCTGCCCCGATCAGACTTGGGCGCTTTGCGAGAGCTGTGTTCCTCTGTGCTGGAAGCGTAACCCCCCCCGTCAGGGGTGCCCAGCTGCAAAGGCCGCCTCCCCCCCCCGGCGGGGGGGTCTGCCCCTGGGGTGAAGGGGGCCTCCACGCTCACATCGCTGCGCGCACGGGCTGGCCTGGTGCCCACAGCAGCCACAGACTCGAAGCGGTTCGGCGCCAGCATTGCGCTGTGTCGCCGCGTCGCGCCGCTTCCGCCCCGGGGGCGTCGTGTGTAGCTGCCGGCGCCGTCCGAGTCACGCCGCCCCACAGGCACGGGGGATCCCCGGGCAGCAGCAGTCACCCGTTTCCCACGATCACTTGCGTTGGAGAGCTGCCTCTCAGCCTGCACCGGGTCCCGTGTGCGTCTCCCGCTCGGTCCCTGCTCGCCGGAGTCCTCCGTGCCCCAGCTGCTGAAGCGGCGGGCAGCAGCGCCCGTGGAGCTCGCGCCGCGCGCCATGGCCCGTGCCCCACTAAACGCCGCCAGCGTGTCTCTTCCGTACGAGATCCGCTCCAGCATGTCATCTTCATCGTCGCCTTGCTGCAGCCCCCACCCCGCCTCGTCAGTTGCCTCCTCCCCCGCCGCGGAGCGCTGCTGCTGCTGGCACCATGACAGCTTCAGACCCGCGTCCTCACGCAGAGCAGCCACTTTGCCATAGGGGATGGTGGTGAACAGCGCTAGCAGCGATCTGCGGCGAGACGCAAGCACTGAATGCGCCCGGCCCACTGCCACACCCACAACTGCGATGGCAACGCCGGCGCCTAGAACAACAGTCGCCAGCAGCACCACTGTCCACTCCTGGAACAAAACGAAAATTGCATCCACCAGCAGCTTTTGCTGCTCGAAAATCTGCGGTGAAATGATGCTTTCAGTGGAGCGGCCAAGTTTGCCGAGCTCCTGCAAATCCAGGCCGTTTGAGCGTACGGCGCCGGCAGTGTCAATCAAGCACGACAGCAGGAATTGCATGCTCTGAGTCACCAGGAAAGAGCTGTCTCCGCCACTGGTGGGCACAGTGACTGTTCTGGTCAGCAGTTTTCGGGCGTCTTGAGCTGCCAGATACTTCGAAATGCTCTCCATATGCTCGCCAGCCACGTGGAACAGCTGCACCTGCTGCCTGAACAAGGATGGTGCAACTTGCAGTTCTGGAGTGGCAGCAATAACTTGCTCTGCAGTCGCACCACTGGTCAGTAGTACTGACACAGCCGCATCGTCTGTTGCAGCGTACCGGAAGAGATTCGAGCGGGGGTCCAGTGACTGCGCCAGAGTGGTGGAGGTGGCAGCTACGACGGCAGCATCCCCGAAGAAGCCCACATCAGTGCCCACGCGCTCAAACACGACGTGTCTACCGTTCATGATTGGCGGCAGTGTGGCTGCAATCAAGAACACAATGAACACCCCGAAGCACGCTGCCCAATTCGTCCACGCCAGCTCCTTTTGCTCAAAGCTCAAATTGCTCTCAATGATCCGGCGGATGACACGCACCGCAGTCATTTGTGCTTCGTTGGCGCTTTTGACATCAACGCCCAGCCCCCCACTGTTAACGGTCTGCACCTCGGTGCCCCCCCCCCACGAGGAGCCCCTTCCTGTGGCAAAGGGGGTGTGCGCAACTGAATCAGATGCCAACGAGTGGTCCCCCACACTGCTACCCACGCTGAGCCTAGAAGGCACTCTGGGCTGGAAGCTGTTGCTGCGTTGGGAGGGCGGAGACAGCCCTGCAGGAGGACGCCCCCCTCCCGCCCCCGTGCCTCCAGAGCCGATGCTGGCGATGCTGGCGTGGGAGGGCGCCAGGAAGCGCGTCGTGACGTCTGCACGGGAGGTGCTGCCTGACACACGGCGTGCCTTGCCATCAGGGGAGGCTGAGGTGCCGGTGCCGCTGCTGCCCAGCATGCCGCTGCTGGTTGAGAGACGGGGGCGAGAAGCGGAGAACCGCCTGGAGGGCGAGGTGCCCCCCCCCAGGTCGGACATGGACATGGATGCCTTGCTGTCCATGCCTGGGGGCATGCTGCGCTTGCCGCTGCCACCCGTGGAGCGCGCTTGCTGCTTGCTGTCCGGGGGGGGGACGGCTTCCGATGCACCGTCCTGCAGGCCCAGCAGGTCAGCCTCCTGTGCTGCAATGAAGGAGACAGACTTGCGGGACAAGGGAAGTGGCTGTCGGCTGTCATCCTCCCTGCCTGCTGCAGCAGGGCCTGGCGAGGGAGCTGACTGGGAGGCACCACGGGCGGGTGCAGTTTCTGCCTCGGACGCTGCCGTCCGCACACTGCCGGGCAGGATGGCGCCTGCAGCAGCAGTGTGATCAATATCCGCTGTGGTGGACAGAGTTTTGCTCAACTTCTCGCCGTCTAGTGTGATGCTGCTTTGATTGGCGCTGCTGCTGCCAGCCGGCATGCCAGCAAGCCCAGCTTGTCGCCGCACACTGTCGCCACAATCGCTCCATTGCATGTGCACACCGCCCCCTTTAGGCGATGCACTGCCTTCAGGACTGACCGCCCCATTGCTGCCGCCTGCCTCCCCCAGAATCTGCAGGGAGGGGCGGGGGGCAGTGCTCTCGCGGGCGCTTGCATCGCCCCGGGACTCGCTGATGACCGCCAGCTGCGACTCCAGGATGCGCTTGCCGTAGCTTTTACGGCGCAGGGCCATGCCGCCGGCAGTCATCCCAGCTGGTCCTTGCTCGCCTTCGCCTTCAGCCCCAGCGGGCGGGAGCAGGCCCTGCAACCCCCCCTCATCGTCTTGGGGCAGAGCAACAGGCGACATGCCCCCAGGCACGTCGCTCGAAGGGAACCCGTCCTCAACGACATCATCCCCAGGTACGCCGGTGCGGGGCTGCTCCTCTTGCACCTGCACCAGCATAGGGGCGGGTCGGTGGGCTGACAGTCGCTTGACAGAGGCCGCCGCCCCTCCATCTGCATCATGCCCCTGCAGGGCCGACTGGGTGCCCTGCAAGTGCTGCGAACCACTGAAGGAGTCAATGTGCAGGTGGCCCGTTGTGCCTGCTGACGATGTGCGTCTCAAGTGCGGATTTTGAGCTGCTGCGCCACGGCTGTCATCGTGTCCACCACGCCCAGTGCCTTCCATTGTTGCGCATTCATTGTCGCTCATTTGGAAAGAGTCTGCCTGCAGGAGCCGCTGGCTCTCGTTCAAGGGCTGGGAGTTGCCTCCCGATGACCCCCCCTCACCTGGGTCCGACCCCCCTGTAGAAGCATGCCGCCTGGACCCCACCATCCCAAGGGACCCCCGGCGCGTTGAGCCATTGCCGCCACTCTTCTCATGACTATGCGAGCGACTGGCTACCCGGCGAGGGGGCTTGCCTGTACGCACGCTATGGGCAGTGGCGCCCCCATCCGAGTCTGATGCCGACCCGTCTCCCCGGATCAAAAGCACAGAGCGGGATAGAGTGGCGCCTAGGGGGGCGGCAGACTGCTCCAGCAAGCTGCCCCGGCGACGGGCGTGCGGTGTCGGGGAGTCGCTGACATCATGCGACCCCTGGCGCTGCAGCAGCTTCGGCGGCGGGGGGCCTCCTCCCGTCTGGCTTGGGCTACTACGGTTGGAGGCGCTGCCCGGGCTACTTTGGGCTGCAGCACGGGCAAGGGCCCGCTCGAAGTCAGGCATGTGCTTCCAGGAGAGGAGGTAGAAGGTGCCTGCCAGGGGCAGTGTGATGCGCTGCACCACAGCCTGCACCTGCTTGATGCTTGAGTCCGTGGCTCGCCGCACTGGGGTAGGCCGGAACTCGGAGCCGGAGCGAAGCAGCGACAACATGGCCACGTGGCGGGTGTTGCTGCGGGCTTGCAGCTGCGAGTACACATCCGTCACCGACATATTGAAGGGCCCAGGAAGGCCGGCCCGAGAGTCGAAGCGTTTGCTCACGCGGGCCATTTTGCCCGTCATTGACACAGCTGGGCGGCCATCCCCATCCACGGCACTGTCGCCCCCCGCACTCAAAAGCGAGGCGCCTGCGTTGACGTTGGCCCGCGATGCGAAGGTGTACCGTGGGATGCCTGCAGTGCCCGGCTTGCCAAATGCTGCAGAGGCAGTGCGTAGGCCCAGCTTGGGGCCGCGGCGGGGACGCACAAGCAGAGTGTCGCCACCCTTGGCAACCAGGCTGGAGGGCGCCGCCTCCGCGCCCCTGAGGACATTGCTTCGGGAGCGCAGGCCCAGCCTGGGGCCAGCCCCCCTGCCCCTCCCCGCCCCCAAGCGGGACGCAGGTGACACGGGACCTGGTTTGCCCAAGAGACGACGGGGGATGTCCAGGCTGCTGGTGAAGCCGTCTGGGGCGTTCAGACTGGACGTGCCGGCCGCTTGAGCTCGAGAGCCAGTGCCGAGGCTGACAGATGCCCCAGCGCTGCCCGTCAGCATGGCTGATTGTGTGCGCAGCTTCAGAAGCTTGGCTTTGCGATCCTGCCCAAGGCCGGTGGGACGGGACTTCTGGTCCACCGCCACCACAGCGCCAGCCCCACGGCCTGCACCCTTGGCAGCCGAGACAGGCAGATCCACCCCAGAGGGCTGTCCACCAGCTCCGGCATCATCATTCTTGGGCAGGTTCAGTACGGGGGTAGCAGGAACGGCAGAGGGCCGGTGGGTGTGGTGCCACGCCTGTCCAACTGGGGTGACACTGTTGGGGTCTGCCTCTGTCTCACCGTTCAGCTTGCGGCTGAAGGCTGGGTCCACCTCTTCAAAGTATTGACAGGCCGACACCCCTGCTGCTTGGCCCCCGGGGCCGTTGCTGTGCACGTTTCCCAGGTCTTTGGGCTGCAGCCCGAACAGGGCCAAGGTGTCACGCGAACCCGCCAGCATGCGGTAGTCAGTGTCTTTATCGCCAAACACCAAATAGTGTTCCGGTGTCTCCACTTGCTGCAGCATGCCGCTGAACTTGGGGGCTGTGTCTTCTTCGTCAGGGGGGGCCTCTGCAATGGACACACGACATGCTTGGGCGTAACCCGACACGTCAGTGTACAGCGAAAAGAACGTGCGGTTCACAAGACAGCCCTTGCCCGTGACAGTGAAGCGCTTTAAGTAAGAATTGTGCACCGCCCGAATGGGCGGCGGCAGCAGTATGTTCATGTTCCGTCCCAGCATGTCGCTGCGAGGGGCGCCGTACATGCGGCAAGCGGCTGCATTCACCTTGCTCAGCCGGCCAATACTGTGAGGGGCGCCCTCCACTGTGAACACAGCGACACTGTCGTCAGTGGCGCTGATGGCGTCGGCTGGTTTGAACATGGTCAGGTGCTCCACTGCTCGGGTTTTGTGGCTGCGTTGACTCTGTTCCAGGGCCTCGGCTTTGTTCAAGAACTGACTGGCCAGCGCTGGGTTGCGCAGGAGATTCAGCAAGAAGGAGCCGTAACTGCGCTGCAACTTGGAGTTGTCTGCGTTGATCTTCAGCATTGCCCGAAAGCTGGTCTGCGTTTCAGCCAGGGAGCGTTTCATCTGTGTGCCGATGCGCTGCAGCTGGTTCAAATCTGGCACAGGGTCTGACAGGATCTGCCACACACGCAGCATGGCCCGATAGCACGCCAATTCGCCCTCCCGGGCTGAAGACCAGTGTTGGTCAAACAGCACACGCTCAATGGCGCTCAAACTTCGCTTGGAGCTCCCGGATCGCACAGACGACAGGCGCTCGCCCCCTGCATCGCTTTCTTCTCGCATTTGTCGGGTGCGCTGGTACACGAAGAAACGCACATCCAGGGCGGTGGAGGCCGCCTTGGCCGATAGCAGGGCGGTCAGCTCCAGGTACCGGGTGTTATGCAACACCTGGAAGAAGGCAGCTGTGGATACCATTCCCATACCCTCGCCCTGGTATGTGCGCAGTGCACGTAGCTGTGCGTCTTCCGCTTGTCGCAGAAGCGTCGCCAGCGCAGTCAAGGCACTGTTTGCGGTGCTCGTGGGGCGCCCCCCCTGCCCAGCGGCCTGCAGCACTGTGCCGGCGCCTGCCGTGCTCTGGTGGGCACCACTGCCGACACTGCGCCCCGCGTGGTACATAAGAGACGCATTTCCTTGTTTGCCGCTCAGCACAGTGCTGCTCATGCCAAGTCCACTGGAGCTGCCCCCGCGGCCAATGACGGTTCCGCCTGCTCGTCGCCCAGCGCCCAGCACAGTGCCCCCAGTGTGGTTGCGAGCACCCATGTACTGGGCGGCAGTGCCCAGCAGACTACCGCCGACGCCTGCACCTCCACCATTTAGTACGCTGCCCAGTACAGTGCTGCCGAAGTGAGTGCCGCCCACACTTGAGGAGCCCCCAGCACTGGACCCGGGGTCAAGGCGCCCTGTGCCCTGTCGCAGTGCCTCCTCGGCGAGCTGCTTACGAAGCTGCACTCGAGCACGCGACCAAAGCTCAGAGTGTTGCCACTTCTTGAGGTCGGCAGGTCGCATCGCGACCACTGTCTCTCGGTACACCTTAGAGAAGTACCATCCCAGCCCGAAGCAAGGGATGATGCCCATCAGCGTAAGGATACCAAAGTCCGAGCTGGGGCTAGCCAGCACAAATGCTGCCATGAGAGTGATCCAGCCGAACACCGCCCCGAAGCCAGTGCGCAGGTCGTTCATCTGGCCCACGATGAACGGCTGTTGTGTGCCAAGCAAGTACACCCATAACACCGACACTGTAATACACAGCAGCAGGGTGACGACCGCAGGAATGACCTCCAGCAGCGCTGTGAACACGAGAACCAGTGCCACCTTAGCCAGGATCATGAAGGTCTCCACTCTGCCGTGGATCTTGGCACCCAGCATGTCACTCAGGGGGTTGCGGTCGATGAAGACAGTCTGGGTGAAAACACTGAGGGCGATGAACACTGGCGATAAAAGCAGTACGAGGAAGCCGATTGCTGCGTGGATGCCAGTCCAGCAAGAGCCGTCGGGCAGCTGCTCGGACAAGCCATCACATCGCATCCAGCGAAACAGCACGCCCAAGGCAGGAATAAACAACACTGAACTACTTATAGTTGCCACATTTCTCAAAGTCTTCAGTATGAAAGGGCTTTGAGAAGAATTTTGCACAAATCGCACACCAACTTGCGCAACCATGGCGACAAATCCTGAGACGAAGAGGAGCGCCAAAACAAACACCACGAAGTAAAAAAGGCTGCCCAAGAATGCCTCTGCATTACCAGTATTCACCACGCCTGCAATGGCAGCCAGGGATTGTACCATCGTCCTGCAAAATAGGCATGCTTGCATGAGGCAACGTCAGGAAATCAACACTGGTGCCTGAACAGCAGTGCACATAAGCGCTCGCGTTGCAGATAGGACGAGGACAAAATGCACATCAAATGCCAATCATAAAGCTGGTGCTACTGCCGCACGTGGATTACTTCAGCAAGTGAGTGGCATTCTCAGCGCCGCAAGCGACACGCTTATTCGGCAGCAGCTGAGGAGGCTGATCAACCGACAGGATGCATGTAGCTCATATTACGTACTGCTCTACATCCGAGGACTGTATACATAAGATGAAACGTCGTGTAATGAATCGGCTAGGGCAGCACGCCGAGGCAGACGACTAGCAGTTAGCTGGCCAACAAATCATGGAAACGTACCAAAGTAACCAATCGCAGAGGGAAGATCCACAGTTGAATTGCGTTCACAACAGCAATGAGAAGTTGTACGATCTTGCTAGACTTGACATCCTTCGAGGCGAGAAAGAGCACCTGCATTTAGAAAGATATCTGAGGAAGTCGCCAGACAGAAACTGCCTCGATGATCTCACGCCGAATAATGCCTCTTGCGCACGCTGTACAAGGCTTTTGCGGCCATTAGCAGCATTAGCACCAGACAAAGAAAACCTGGACCACTGTTGCCCGACTTTGGAGCTCATAGCTCCCTGCAGTTGGCCGGCAGCAGGAGCAGTGGTGGCGTCGCAAAATGTGTGCGATGTAGAGGGTCGATTGGAGTGGCACTTTCTGTGTCAGAGCATCACAACAACAAATGATGGATTGAAAGGTTGTTGCTGAAATGAAACTTCTGGACAGTTACATGGCGTCTCCCGATAGTCCCGGTAGTCGAGCAAGTCACTGCTACTGCCCCCTCAAAAAACAAGCAATGAATGAGAAGGGCGGCAATGCCCAGGTGTAAAAAGCTCTACCAGCTCTGAATATGACTTGCTCCACTTCACGGTGACACAACGAAGATCTCTATTGGTCCAACTTCATACGCCCCTCTCACTTTGTATTGCCCGTTGCCCAGCGTTTTTGGATCATGCGATGGCGCACAAGATTGCTCGAGCAGTGTCAAGCCCCCAGCCAAGCACCTGGTGGGCAGTGTGGTCCCCGCAATATCTTTGGGCCTTGTAACTTACTAGAGCGCAGCAGCTCAAAGGCTACCACCAACAGCCACCACATTATTTACATATACACCTGTTGGTTGCAATCTTCCCCTCAAGTCACTTGTGGGTGTCGCCCCCTGCTGCCGCCACGAACCCAATGCTGGCAGTGGCTGAGCTGCCTAGTCGTCGGGAGCGCTGTGGCAAGTGCTTGAAGCTGCCATCAGCATTGCGAATAACACCTAACCTGTGGCATATGTTGTCGCGGTCTCCTGCATCTGGGAAGACTTGCAGGACAAGGTTGAAGCTGTCTTTGTTGATGAGCGAGTCATAGAGCATGACGGCCACCTCCACTTGGTCAAAGGGGCTGATGCCACCAACTGCAGCAACCAACTGCGAAGCTTGTTTTGCATCAAATGCTTTGGTCATGGCCACTGTGCGGATGTCGCTCAACAGTGACTCGCTGTCCTCCTCCAGAAGCTGCAGCAGGCCGTCGAATTCCTCACTTCCCACGCCCACTTCCTGCATATTTTCCATCAAATGAAGTACCATCTGCATAATTTCAGCTTCCATCTTTTGGCCCTGCGGTGTGGAGGGCTTGCTGCCAAAGGCTCATAGACGTTGGGTGTGTTTCACAGCTTTGCTGGGCAACAACCACCTGGGCACTCACCTGACGCGTCGAGACGACTGCGGTCAATAAGGAGCCCTCCTCCCCATTCGGGTGAAAGCGAAACTGGAAACTGCTTTCATTATGCCCCCAACAGAGGATGATATGGTAGGCAAACGCTTGCACAAGCAGCTGCGCAAGGCAGCTCGTGAACTTGCCCGCATGGGCAACACGACAGCTTCCTCACCCCGCTTGAGTCGTGGAAAGTTATGGCCTCTGGCGCAAATTGCATCACAAGCTGCCCATTTGCGGTATGAGCACTATCACATATATTTGCTAATGGGGTGACTTTGTACTTGCTGCTTGATGGTGAAGCTTGCTTTCCCTCAGCAGCCTCGCCTGCGGAGGTTGAGCTTTTGGCGTTACCCATTGTGCTGGCAAGACCATGCGGTGAAATGGCCACCACCCAAGATCTTGTCAACCAAATGTACCAAAGTAGTAGCATCCAGGATGGAGCGTTGGTTTCGGTTTTCGGTAGAATGTGAATTATTTCAGTACGCCAGGGTAAATGGTGGTGCTCAAAACCTCAAGATATGTTTTCAAGTTGTTGTCATCGCAGGGGGGCCTGAATGTAAGAACTGCAGTGAAGCAGAATCGAACAGTCGTACACACACTCTCTTATCACCAAGGCCCGTCTGCTTTCGGCATCGGTGTAGTGTGCAGCGTGCTGGGTCTTGGTGCTTTCAGTCTCGACACCAGTACAAGAAATTGCTGCCTCCCTCTTTGTCAGGACATTTGGCGGGATTGGAATCAATTGTTCAGATCGTGCACAGCGATTTTATGCATAAAAGGCATTGGAACAGGAATATGGCTTGTTCAGAGCTGTTGTCTCGCGGTGTGTATTTTGCCTGGTAGCCCTGTGTCCATCTCATGCATTGCCATTTGATACAGACTCTCCTCCAAAATACCAGGACTTTGCGATTTCTGCATCCGACATCGGCAATGGCAATTTTTCGCGTGTAATGAGGGCAGTGCACCGCAACAGTAGGCAAGCATTTGCCTTGAAAGTGGTCGACAAGGCGAAAGCCGAGAAGTTGCGTAAGCGTCACCCCAACATTCGGAATGAAATCCTGATGGAGAAAGCTGTGCTCAATCGCATACAGCATCCGAACGTCATCCGCCTTTACAACACATGGTCGGTACGTTCTGAGCTTTGTCAGCTTCGTCAGCCACTTTTCATCCGATGTGCGTTGCAGGACCAGAGCAGCCTCTATTTCTTGCTCGAGTTTGCTCCTGGCCAGGAACTGTGGCATCAGCTGACGCAAACACACAGAGGCACACCCGTTTGTGTTGGACTGAGCACCCCAATGACAGCATATTTTTTGTTCCAAGTGGCACTAGGGCTTCGCGCCTGCCACGCCGCCGGCGTGCTGCACAGAGACCTGAAGCCCGAGAATGTCGTGCTGTGTCCACCTCGGGCGTCCCCAGTGCAAGCAACCGACGACTTCGCTTCCATTCCAGCAGCATTCGCTGCCTCCAGCCGTGTGGTTGCAAAGCTCATTGACTTCGGGACGGCCAAAGACTTGACCGGCGCCGCCGCCAATGGCCCTGAGTTCGTGGGCACTCCCGAGTACATCCCCCCAGAAGTGGTGAGCGGGGGTGTCGCGACACATGCCGTGGACCTATGGGCCCTGGGTGTCTTGCTGTTCCAGTGTCTGACCGGTTTCCACCCATTCGGCAGCGGCTCCCCGTACATGACCATGCAGCGGGTGCAGTGTGCACGGGTATCCCTACCCCTGTACTGCCCCCCTTCAGCACAGGACCTGCTGCACAAGCTGCTGCTACCCGATCCCGTGCAGCGCCTGCAGGTATGGGGGGCACAGGACGCCCCAGAGCACGCGGTGCACGCAATGCTTCAGCATGCATTCTGGGACAAGAACCCACGGCGCACCCATCTGGCCACGGCGCTGAACACACTTGCCTCCAAGCTGTTCCCTACACAAAACAACTGCTCTGCCCTGCCCCTAGCCTTGACTCCCGCAGCTTCTACGGGTGCTGCCGCCGGGCAGGGGGGTGTCCAGGCCCCCCCTGCCCCCCCCAAAGCAGACAGGGCTGAACAAGGCGGACCTCCAGCCCCTCAGCACCCCAAGAAAGCCCCTGCAACTTGGCCCGCTCCGCCACTCGTCGACGAAGGCTGGGACACAGTGCAGCGCGCCGTGTCTGACCTGCTGCAAGACGAGGTGCTCACAAGCCTCACCGAGGCACTGCATGGAAACACGCCCTTGATGCCCCCGCCAGCACCCCCACAGGACAAGGCCCCACCGCCCGATTCAGACACGACACTGGAGGGTAGCAGTGAGTCTCTTGCAGCCGCGGTGCAAGGCGCTGGTCTGGAGCGCTGGCTGCACTGGTGGGCTGCACGGGAGGCCATGCAGCAACGCGGCGCTGAAGTGCGGCAGTGGATCCGGCATCAGCTAGCGCTGCGCAGTGAGCTGTGGTGTTTGCCCCTCATAGCCCTGTTTGCACCCCCTTGCGTGTGCCCCCCCGGCAGCCTGGACATCCTGCAGCGGGCCCAGCGGTGTCTGGCCTGGGCCCGCGTGGTGCGCAGCGGGTTACACCCCAAACGCTTTCGCCTGAACACGCCGCCCAGCGGGGCCGCATCACAGCACGAAGCCTTCACGGGGCCGTTTTCCCTGGGCGTGGCCTGCTGCTCCCAAGCAGGCATAGCGGCGGCGTGGGAGGCAGTGCGCACTGCAGCGGCAGCTGCCGGCCCTGACGCGCGGCTGCGTGCGGTGCTGTTTGTCATCCAGTCGGATACAGAAGACCTTGCACCCCCTCAATTGGAGGGTGGTGTTCTCGATGTCTTGGCAAGTGTTCCGCTCAACGTGCAAGTGGCGGTGTGCAGCTCAAGGGAGCACCTACAGCTGCTTGACGGGGACGAAGACAGAACATGGAACACCGAGTGGGTGTTGCATGGAACGCGCGTTTGCTTCTGGTCACCGAACACTGCACAACAGACTCTGGAGTACGCTTGGTGGAGTGATGCCCTTGACAGCAGCAAGTACACAAGCCGGCACCACCTGGTGGTGGATGTAGCTGGGGGGCTGACCAACAGCGAACCGCTGCGCAGGCGCGTGTTTCAGTCTGCCAAGCGCCTTGTGCACCACACAAGTAACACCCGTGCTGTGCTGTCCTGCGGGCAGGGGAGCCCCCCTACTGCAGGGGTGGAGGGGGGTGCACAGCCCAGCACCACGCTGCATGCACTGCTGACCCGGGCAGCTCCCACATGCACCACAAGTGAAGCGCCATTCGAGCTGCAGACACCCATGGGGGGCAGCAGCGGGGGGACAGCCCCCCGTGTGCTGTCTCGGGCGGGGGCCCTCACATGGGCAGCCCTGGACGCCGACGAGGCGGAGCACGGGGCGCTCGCAGAGAAATGGGACCAGCTGCTTCCAGAGGCACGTATAGGTGTGGTCAATGCTGCTGCTGATGCAGGCAGTGACTCGGAGGACGAGCATGCAGTGTGCAAGCGGGTGCCTGTGTATGCTGCCCAGCCCGGAGCTGTCGTGTTGGTGCATTTCAGCCAAGATGGGGTCTCGGTGGTTCCCCAGGCACATTGACATGTGTCTTGTCATAGTTGGCCCCTGCTCCGAGCAGGCCCGGGGCATGCTTTGTGGCACATGCAAGCTGGACGAGTACTGAGAATGGGCTGTGGCATGCAGCTAACAAGCAGCGCTTCGACAGCACATACAGACGACAAGCCACATGCTTGCAATGAAGTTTCTATTCTTGTCGTCTCGGGCCATGCAAGCCTCATTTCGTGGCCACCTTGTCCTGGTGCTTGCCGTGCCTGCGAGGCTTGTTTGTCGGGGCCTGAAATCAAGTGAGCTGTGCCACTTCTCGCAAAGAAGCAAAGCCGCACAGACAACGAGACAAAACAAAAAGTGTTCATATTTTGTGTCAATTTGCATTCTTTTTTACTCGCCTTGCGGCGGTGACTTGACTTGGCTGATGAAGCGAGGCAAGATTTTTCGTCCGTTGTGCAGTACATCGAGATGTCCAATTGGGAAAAGAACCCAGACATCTGCCCCACGCAAGAGCATGTCCTGCTCACAATATACCCATCTACTGGCCCCCAATGGCAGTATATCGCTGAGGTGCTGAATTCTATCAGACGTTCGGTCACTCCACCGTTTGTGCAAAAAGTATTTGAAAAGCTGGTAGAATCTGGAGATGCGCGTGCTCTCCACGCGCACAGGCAAGCATCCGCTACTGGCGCCCACCAAGCAAAAACTGGGCGCGCATCTGAAGCCTTTGCCCGCAAGCGCCGTCGCAGCTCACACTCTGAGCTCTACCTCAGCGGCCTGTTGGACGATGAGGCTGCTGGGCCTTCCTCTGGCAGCCGCGCCCGGCGGAGTGCCCCAGCAGCCAGCACACCCCAGCCCGTATACACCCTTGCACTGCCGACGCTGCCTGTATACAGTGCAGGTGGTAGTGGCTCCTCCAGCGGCACGGCTGCTGCGAGCATTGTCGCCGCCGAGGGGACACTGGCAGTCACCTCTGACGGCCGCAACCCCCTGGGCGAGAGCACCTGCCGCATTTGCCTGACCAATGCCCGGGAGGAGGACATCTTGCTGTGTGATGGGTGCGGCGCGGACCACCACAAGCTGTGTCTGCACCCGCCCCTGGGCACAGTGCCCCCCGACGTCTGGTTCTGCCCCGGTTGCGATGTGGTGAAAGGCCTGCTGGGGCCCATGGCGCTGCAGGGCCTGCCGCTGCACAGCACACAGGGCGACCCTGGCTCTAGCTTCAACCGCATGCAGCGTGCGCTGAAGCGTATGGGCTAAAGGCAGCGTACAGTCCAGCGTCGGAGTCAGGGAATGTGGTGCTGGACTGAGTGCGTATGCCAGAGATGGGAGCGCTGACCCGCACAGGGGATGTGCAGGGGATGCACACCTTTGCACGGTGGTGGCCACTGCATACACTGCACATTTCAAGGGGCCCCTGCTCCCTGCGTTGGGCATGCTTGGGCCGCCGACGCTGGAAGCCGCAGCACTGCTGCAGGACGCTGCCTGCTCCAGGAATGCTTCCAGGCGCCATGTGTGCGACAGTCCGGGTCGGCAAGAGTGGAGAGGAGCATTGGGCGCTGTTTGGGTGCAGTGTTGTGGCCTTGCCATTGGCTGTGTGCATTAGCACGCAGGCAGCTGTCTTGCATGCTGGCCTTGGGGGGCTTTGGCGGTGCTAGCTGGGTCATCTGACAGTAAGTGTATTTGTATGCACAAGCTTTTCCTTGGTGTTTCTTTGTGGGCGCGGTGGCAACTTGGGTCGGGGATGCGGCCAACGTGACGTAGAGGCGGAGCGCCCCCTGGCTGACCTTTCATCAAATGAAACCGATGTTGGGTAGCCTGACGCGCAAATACCATCTCAATTTCAAGAGGTTGAAAGCTCTGAAATGCAATGCAGAAAATCACAACAGCCTCAGCTGGTGCACCCTTTTTAGTGCTTGGGCGTACGGCCAGGCATGTGGAAATGAGGCCAGGCCTGCGTTTCGGCAGTGTTACACTCCTGGTGATGCAAGCGATGGCAACTAGCGGATAGCAAGGTGTGAGCCAGTGAAGACGGGCTTGGTTGAATTGGAGGGCACTCTTCTGCTCCTGCCACCGCAACACTGCTTGGGATGGTCTGAATGTGAACCTTGGTAGCCGGATGCTCCGTTTGTGGATGTTTCCAGCCCGGGCCGGCTAGAAGCTCTCGCGCATGCTGCAGGGACGCTGAGCAAAAGCGCCCTGCTTTACGAGCATCTAGCCATCAAGACAGAAGCTATCTACGATAGAGGTGCCTGCATTCATCGCCAGGGTACTGCAGTGTATCGACAGCGAGGAGGGGCATGTCTGTGCTGTGGTGTGCTCACTGCCAAGTCTTCGGGCACAATGAGTGGCGCTGGGCCGATTTTCAAGCTGCATTTAGCGACACTGCGCAACATACGTGGGGCGTGTGCACGGACATCTACGGGACGGCGCTGCTGGGTCCCTCCTTCCAACAATCATCTCCTATCCATGTTTCGCGAGGTATTGGACCATCCTTGTCATATCGGCTGCCATTTGCTGTCCCTGCATGGCCAAAGGTGAGCTGTTAATGTGATAGTACGCGTTAGTATTGCAACGTCATTGGGTGTACTCAAACCTCCGTTTGCATGTCAGGCACTCACCTGCCGCGTTGAGACCACTGCATCCAAAAATGGACTATCCTCGTTGCCTGATGGGTAGTGAATGATAAAACTACTGTCATCACTTCCCCACCTGGCAATCATGCCGTACTGAAAAGCTCGCACCAGCACCTGCATTCAAACTATGGCTCAATTTGTTGCCCTACACACGAGAATCTTCCTCACTCCATTTGCATCGTGGAAGGTCACACCTTCCGGAGTGATCTGCATGACCAACGGCCGCGAGTCGGGTTCCGTGGCTTTATCATCGTGCTCAGAGTCGTATATGTTTGCCATCGGGGTGACTTCATACTCGCTGCTTGACGGACAGGCTCCATTTCCCTGAATAGTCTTGCCCGAAGCTGAGCTCTTCGCGTTACCCATACTGCACACCAGCTGAGCTTCCTGCCTGCAATAAAATCACGATGGAGTGCTGAGGGGATCAATTGAATTGGATTGCGTGCCCCACTCACAGCCCCCCTGCGTGCTATTAGCTCCCCCGCGAAAATGGACCCCCCCCCCATCATGCGCCTGTCGGCAGGCCAAAGCAACTGCTGGGTCGGATTGCTGGGCCAACGTTTCCCCCACCTTGTCGACCAACACTGTATTGGGTCAACTCTCATATGGGGCTGAAAGCAAACGATTTTCGCCGAAATAGAGTTTGTTTTTCACATTGACGCCCCCGTGAACATGCTAGACTTCTTCTTCACATGCAAATATTGCTGTTGGCGAGGCCTGGAGAAGCTGTTACACTGTTGGCCCTAACACTCTCAAGCCGTCTCTGTTTCCCGCAACCCTGGTGTTTCGTGCCATCAGATTCATCTGCCACACGTTGAGGGCGGAGAACATCACGCGATAGTACTAATAGTTACTCATGGCAGCAACTGCTCAACAAAAGTGCCTCGTCACTGGAGGCCTGGGATACATTGGATCACATACTCTGGTTGAACTTCTGAATGCAGGCTATGCTTGCCATGTTGTTGACAATCAAGTGAATTCATCGTGCGTGCTGCGGAGTTTGCTGCTGCTGGCTGAGGTGCCAGAATACTGTTCACTTTGCTGTATGCAGGAGTGTTTCACTTGATCGCGTCAAGGAAATCACAGGAAAGGCAGACCAGGTGACGTGCAGCATCGTGAGTGGTCTACATGTTGCCCAACAGGCTGGCTCCGTTAGCTAGACATCTTCTCTCCTCAGTTGGATGTGCTGGATGGCGAGGCACTTGACGCCACCTTCAAAGAGTATGGCCCATTCCAGCATGTTTTGCATTTTGCTTCGCTCAAGGCTGTTGGCGAGAGTATCACCAAGCCTCTGCGGTACTACAAGAATAACGTTGTGGGCACTGTGGAGCTTGTGGAGGCAATGCAGCGGCACGGAGTGCGAAATTTGGGTGAGCAACACCAGGAAAGCTGAAAGAGAAGTCATCTCATTCATTCACCAACCTGCAGTATTTTCTTCGTCTGCTACTGTTTACGGGACATCTGCTTCCCCCCTCACTGAGATGAGCCAAGTTGGCGTGGTAAGTGCGCATCAAGCATTCTCTCCTGCAGGGCCTCTGCAATAGTATCTTCGCCACAGGGGATAACTAATCCATACGGACAATCCAAGTTCATGATTGAGAATATTTTGCGGGACTGTGCAGCTGCCCCTGCGTCTGAGGAGTCCCAGCCTCTTCGCGTGGTCCTTCTGCGTTACTTCAATCCTGTGGGAGCTCACAGCAGCGGGCGCATCGGAGAAGACCCCAATGGCCCGCCCAACAACCTCAACCCTTACATACTGCAAGTGGCGGTGGGCAAGCGTTCCCACGTGAATGTGTTCGGGGACAAGTACGACACGGCTGACGGCACGGGGGAGCGTGACTACTTGCACGTTGTGGATCTGGCGAATGGACACGTGGCAGCACTGGACTGGCTCAAGAAACAGCCGCTGCAGGAGCAAGGCTTGTGTGAGGTGTTCAACCTTGGCACGGGAACGCCTGTGTCAGTGCTGCAGGCAATCACTGCCGTTGGGAAGGCTGCTGGCAAAGAGATCCCATACGAGATTCAGGGCACACGATCAGGCGATCTGGCGTGTGTGTATGCAGATGCTGCAAAGGCACGATCTGTGCTAGGGTGGGAGGCGCAGCGCAGCTTTGAAGACGCCTGTGTCGACGGCTGGAAGTGGCAAAGCAGCAACCCCAACGGCTTCAAAGGCGAATGAACCACAGATAGTGAGCAGTAGAACTGACCACAACTGAATCGTTTTGTGTACTTTGAGGTGAAACGAGTAATTTTTTGAGGGGGCAGGCACAACCCGGCGCTTTCTCGTGGGCATGACATGGCACGGTGGGAACCTTGCTTGGCCAGTAAAACTATGCGACAGGTGCCAAGCAGTGTATTTTCACGCTTTGGTACGTACTCTTGCACACTGTCCGCCAACCGGGTGCGAAAGAGACAGCTGCAGTCTCTCGAGAAGCTGCCAGCTGGACATTTCTTGGCATTGTCGAGAACGAGTGCTACAAGCTCAAACGTGCAATGAGTCTGGCAGAAGGCACGACAAACGCATATGGAGATGAAGTCTTATGTGCTGCAAACTTTGCGGGTGTAGAAACCTCTGAAAAGGCAGAGGAGCTCTTGGCTGCAAGGTTTTCAGCTGCCCCGCGAGGTGTGTGGCTGGACCTGCAGGGTGCAGCACAGTGCCAGCTCCTGCTGCCCGCAGCCTTGAAGGCCGGCATGTCCATTCACAGCGGATCTGGTGACTGTGTCACACTGCGTGCGTGGGGATTGGCTCGCACTGACAAAGACCCTTGCCCAGAGCGGGCCTTCGCCATTCACATCGTGCACTGCTTGGTCGTCCGGCGGGACGGCTCAGTGCTCATGGTGAAGCAGAGCTACGACGCCAGCCAGCTCTTCACCCTGCCAGGCGGCTTCATTGACGCAGGCGAAAGCATTGAAGCAGCTGCGGTGCGTGAAACGCATGAGGAAACCGGCGTGCAGGCGCGGTATGAGGGCCTGCTGCACACGGCCCACGCTGCAGCATTCAAGCAGCCCACTCGCTTTGGCCACGCTGCTATCGTGCATACACCACTAATGAGTGTGGTGGATGAAAGCAGCGAAGCAGCCCTTGGCGAGACCAACACAGCCGATGAGATATCGGAGGTGCAGTGGGTGCCCCGCTCCACGTGGAGCCAAGCCACCTGGGTAGCTGAGCACTGCCACCACCTTGTCAGCTTTGCCTTACAGCAGCTGACAATGATCCCCGTGGGCTCAGCTGCGGCTGCCACAGGGGCACAAGCTGTGGTGTGCGAGGCTGCTGCGGCTGCAATACTAGCAGCAGCCTCCGGCGGCAACGCGGACTTGGTGGGAGCGAGTCAATCCCAACATCCCAGCGGATATGCTGGTCTCCAGGTTGAATGGGACAGTCACAAGAACGACGGGAAGATGCAGATCTACTGCAACGACTTGGCTGGTTCAGGGGGGTTGCAAACTTGGTGGTAGGCACCACCCTGCCTGCCCAAAGCAGTCCAGTGGCCCAACCACAATTCAAACTCGTGGTGAATTGCTTCAAGCTTGCATTATTTATATTGTACTGTCACAAGTGAAAGCTTCTCTCGGATTTGGTGGTGAAGCCTGAATTTGGTTTGGTACATTATCAAAAAAGCTCTCACAAAGAATGCTTCAGCCATGCGCAGTAGTTTTTGGTGGCTGTGGATTTTTAGGCAGGTACGACACACCAATTGCTGCTAATTCATTGGTTCTTCAAGTTTGTATCAGTCTGTTCGGCATCAAGCGTGACGGTGCGCAAAGTCAAGCTAAGTGCAAATTTGCAGAAATCTCACGAATGAGCTCATCAGGCGAGGCTATCATGTTGTGGTTGCTGATCTCCGGCACGACCGGCGTTTAAGCACCAAAGCTTCCTTTGAGACTGTTGATGGTGAGTCATGTTTCGAGCTGGGTCGCTTGCTTGCTTTCACCGACCTCAATGCAGTCACAAGCCCGTCGAGCGTGGAATCTGTTGTGTACAAATGGTCCGACCCTGCTCAGATCAACCACCCCCACGTGGCACCGCCCAGCATCGCGTATAATGTTGCGGCCATATCTCCGAGTCAGGGCAGTTCAGCCAAGCTGATTGCCGTGAACAGCGATGGAGCCGCCATTGTGGCTGAAATGGTCCAGCACCACGGGTACACCGCGCTTGTATTCTGCAGTTCCGGTGGCGTGTATTGCGACTCGTCATGGGAGAGCAACGAATATGATGCCAAGGAGTCATCTGTGCCACTGGAAGCTGGCGGCAAAGCGCAACAGCACCACTTTGCTGATGCCTACGCCTGGAGCAAGCGCTGTGCCGAGCAAAACATCATGCGGACAATTGCTGCTCCAGCCAGCGCCGAGATACAAGTGGGCGCCCCGGAGACTAATCCACAGCCTGTCTTCACCTGCGTGCGCCCCATGGGGCTGTACGGCCCGGGCAACACCTGGGGCATTGCGCTGCAAGAGGACAGGGCCATTCACGGCGAGCTCGACCGAGCCTTCGCAACAGAGGCGCGTACCGATGTCAGCCACGTGTGCAACGTCAGCATGCTCATGGCAGACCTCGGCGAGGCCACAGTGCTGCACGCTCCCGGCGTGGTGCCGCCCACAGCCGTTCCTGGGCGCAAGCAGGTGCTGCCTGGCTGGGCGCCCAAGGGGAGCAACTGCACGGATGCAGTGCTGCCTGAAGCTGTGCAGCGCAATGCATTGCATGGTCACGCTTTCAATGTGTCTGACGGCCTCAGAGTGAACCATGGCGTCGTGAGCTCCACCCTAGGGCAATCTGGCTTCCAGTGCTCCTGGGATAGTGAGTTCTTCATCACCATCGAGGATAGCGAGAGCAACACCGTTTTAGGGGGAGCAGTAACAGCGGGCATCGCCAATGGCAGCCTTGACGCCAGCCTGAATGTGCTGTATCCCTCTGGTGAGCTGGTTTTTGAGGATGACGAGCCTCAGGGATGTGACCCAGAGTGGCCGGTGGTGTCTGCAGTCAAGTCTGTTCCGGTGCATCGTATATCTGACCCCTTTAAGTTTCTCCTCACGTGGTTTGCAGCTCAGCGCCAGGTGGAGCGCAGCGCTGAGGCAGGTGCAGGAAGTGCTGCCGAGGCTGCTGAGGCCCCCGCATGGTGGTCGCAACTGGGCGACCACGAGCTGTGCGACCTGCCAAGAGCACTTGCATTACGTGTGCACATGCGCAGCCGAGTGGCTCCTGGTAGATTTGAGCTGCCAAGTGGCCTGGCTGCGTGCTGGTCGATCTTGGACGGAGTCATTTGTGAGGGGGGGCGTCCCCGGCGCTGGTCTCACAGCCACGTGAAGGAGTGTGTGAAAACGACCACAATGAGCATCAATCCTGCCAAAAGCAAGCTGGGCTATATACCACGGGTTCCCTGCCCAGCTGGCTTGCTGACTGTGGCGGCCACCTCGCAGCGACGCGGGGTTGATGGGCGACTGCCGTACGTCCCCGCAGCTCACTGGTGCGCCATGCTGTGTGCTGTAATGCTGCTAGGCTTTTTGGCCATTGATCCTGGCAACATAGTTGGTACTGCACTTGAGGGTTACCTCATTGGCGACGCAGTGGTATTCCTAGCGCCATACGCGCTGTGCTTCCTTTTCCTCGCACACTATCGTGAAGGTATGTATGCGTACAACCGAGCCACCAAGTGGCGCCAGAATGCGCAAGGATGGTGGAGACGTGCCTTTGTGTTTGGGTTTCCATTTTCCAGCGGAGTGCAGGAGCACGCCCACAGCGCCCACCGCCGTGTGGCTGCGCTGTGTGCGGCGTACAAGAGGGGTGCCCAGGCTTCCAGCGGGGAGTTCGATGCAGGCCAGGAACTGAAGGACACAGAAGCTCTGGCCGCATTTGGTGATGATGATGGGGCGGTAAACAGTGCGCTGCTGTACCCTGCAGCAGTGCTCACCCCCCTTGCCATGGCTCGTTGCTGCGGCATGTGTGTGGCTCACATTGCGCTCACCAGCGGATTCACCGCGCTGCTACGCTCACAAGATACCAGCTTTGTTATTTCTACGTGGGTTTGGCAATTCGTCCGCTTGCTTGTGTTCTTTGTTCTTGAGCGGGCATGGTTCCGGCAAGAGAACATGTTTCTGTGAGGCTTCAACACCCACTTCCATTGTCAAAAAAACACTTTAGCCATGTGTACTGCAAATTAATGAACTGCTGATTGATGTCCACTTTCCTAAACTGGCCATGAATAGCTATAGAGGCCCCTACACTTGCATTTCGCAAGAATCGCGCCGGAGCCGAATCGCTGGTCTTGTCAAGGCTTGCGACAGTCACGCTGAGGGCTGAACATGCCATTTTTGGGAGAGGTCTTGTCTGAAAGCACTAGTGCGCCCTGGTTTCGCCTGCAGTCCCAATGTTGGAGGGCCCGGTTGTTGGGGTCGTTGAGGGGGGCCTACGTCTGTCATGGCACAATGATGCGCCTTGACTTGATCAGGCGTGACTCGCGCAGCCGCAAAGTCAACCATTCACAAGGTCTCCAACAAATGTGTGTGTGCTTTGATTGTCCCTATTGAGCTGTCGAACCCACAGCGGCTGCAAGTTCGTTGAGCCAAGCAGACTTTGTTTGGCTCGGCTCGGCTGGCTACGTCTCAACTTGGAGGGCGATGCCGCCCAAGGCGCAGACTGCCCAGACTGGATGCTCGAGCCAAGCCCCAAATACACAAGGCAGCGAGCTTTGGTCACTGCTGCGAGACTTTAAAGCCACCCGCGTGGCAGCAGGTGTGTCTATTCAGAAGCTCACATCGCACGCGACCATGCAGGCCATTGCTTTCACAGATGAAGCCTCTTCGTGCGACCACCGGCAAACTTACGACATCAATGAGGAGTTTCATGTTACACCAGATCTTCTGCATCATTTGAAGCGGCACCCCCAGTGGCTGTCCTTTTCTCGCGACCGAAGGAGACGAACAGGCTACACAGTGAAGACTTTGCCTCAGGATGCCAGCACGGGCCATGAAAGCATGTCCAGGGCAGGAGGCGCAGGAGGCGAAGCAAGGTACCGCCAGCATGCTGAGGCTCTCGGCGTTCTTTTGGAAGAAGGCCGTGCGGTGCATGTCTCACCCCGGGCCGCCACGGGTTGGTTTCACCAGCGAGTGGCCCAGGCCGAAGCCAAGGCCCGGGCGGAAGAGAACGCAATCGGCGCAGCCACAGCGAGCGAGCAACACAGCGACGAGGGTGAGTCCACCTCATTGCAGGCACCCCCTATACCTGTGGTGGCTCGGGCCACCAGCAGTGTGCACGTGCAAGTACAGGTGTCGCAACGGCAGGTTAGAGCTCGGGAGGCTTTGTTTGAGACGCCCTACAAACGCATCACGCATGTTTCCAGCGACCCCCGCACCCTGAAGCCTCTGCCAAAACACCGCCCTGCCAAAAACGAAGTGGAGTTAATCAAGCGACACGTGAACGCGAGACGGCATTTGGCAGCCGCTGAGCGTGCTGATACCAACAGCTCCACGCCCCTGCAGGCACCCATCCTCGGGCACAGCCAGTCTGCAGCCAGTTTGCGCCCCAGCAAGGCACTCACACTACAGGCAGATGCACTGCCCACTCTCCTATCCCCCATCAAGCCTCGGGCATCCCGCATGGCCCGTGTGGCTGGGTTACTGCTCAAGGCGGGCGGTGGGGCGGTGGGCGGGGCAGGTGCCACCAACCAGAGCCAAGCCACGCCACCCAACAGCCTGTCCCCCAAAGCCAGTACACATGCAAGCTCAACAGGACCTGGGTCCCCTACAGCCTTTGGGAAAGAGGGGGGTGCAAAGCAGGCCGGTGCCCCCCCACGCCTGAAGGTGCAGACACTCAGCCCAAGCACCCGAGACAGCACGGGCCACGCCACGGGCCTACTGAACGCAGTAGAGACCATGGCACTCGTCAGCTCCAGCGCTGATCGCATGGCCACCAGTGACTCCTTGTTCAGTGTCTCTGTGCGCTCCATGAGCATCGCATCGCCGTCAGCTGCCCACCGCCAGGCCGAGCGGGAAGCCAGCTTTGACCCTCTGGGGGCTCAGCAGCGGGCGAGCCATCCCACCACACCCAGCACGCGAGCTTCTGTGGCCACGCACTCCACTTTTGAGGAGCACTCTGTATTTGTATCCAGTGCATATGCTGTGTGGTCACTTCTGTTTCTGCGCCGCACAGTGCGGCAACTGATGGCCTTGGGCGGGCAAGGCAGCGCTGCACCCGCCACACACCGGCAGAGTGCACTTCACCAGCCTACACTGCTCAATGAGGGCTCAGATCTCAGCAGCGGTATGTATACCGCATCCAGGGGCCCCGTGTTTTGGAAGCGGCAGGCTGCTGCCTTGCGCTCCACAGGGCTGGGGGGGGTGCAGGGGGGTGCAAAAGCCGCATCACACGAACCATCACAATTCGACATCACGCGGTCCAGCGACTTGGATGAACCCTGGGGACAAGGGGTGCTTGCTTCGCCAGGGGGGGGTGGGCTGCATTCACTCCCACACAGCGGCGCCCGCAGCCGAAGCCCCCCCTTATCCCCCACTGCGGCAGCGCACCACCGCAGTAACCACACCATCCAAGCAGGGAGGCTGCCCAGTGCAGAGGATGCAGAGCGGGCACATCGTATCGCCATGGATGCCGGCATTGCTGGAGGGGGGGCCCTAGGGTATGGTTTCATGGGAGTATACCCTTTGCCAGCCACCAGCCGCAAGCTCGGCGCCGGCAGCTCGAAGCGCGGCAACAAATTGGTAGCTGGCAGGCGTGGCGCAAAGCTGCAGGTCCAGGCAGTCATCACTGCCGCCCAGCTGGGTGCTGCCCAAGATGTGCTGCCCCAGTCTGCCCTGCGGTTTTTGGGCATCTCTGGCGAAGCTGTGAGGGCGTCTGCAGATACCAGCAGCATGCACCAGCTGATGTTGGATACGCTGGAGGCAGCCGAAATGAAGCGAGCCATTGCCATCGCGTATGCCCACGCGCAGTGCCTGTCCGCTCTGGCAGAGGCTCACTCCTTGGGGCTGCACCGGCGCAAGGCAAGGGCCTGCATGCTGGCCATGTCGCAGCGCGACGTGCTGCAAGCAAGGCAAGCTCTGGCCCAGCTGAAGCTGCAGCGGCGCACGGATGCGGCGACAGATGAGGCGTTGCAAGGCCTGGGGCTGCCCGGGCTTCCCGAGACGCCGCAGCTAGCGCTGGAGGCGAGCACTGGGGATAAGCCCGGTGTACGGCTGAAGCCACTGCCAGACGTGGGTAGTGCAGTATGCGCTGCTGAACAAGGGCCAGTTGTCCTGAAGGGGGGGTCTTCTTCTGCACAGGGGGGGCTGGATGCTTTTCTGCATACAGCGATAGCACCACTGCTGGCGCTGGCTCACATGCCGAACCCAAAGCTGGCCTTGAGCCAGGCTAAAACAGCCCATAGAAGCGCACTGGGCGCCAGCAAGACCACAAACGTCACTGGCAGTGCATTCAAGAAGTCTGCATTTGGGGTGCGAGCATATCCTGAGGTGCTGGTGGCGGAGGGCGCCTGCACCCGCGTCACAATGGAGGCCACGACGATCAAAGTGGAGCTCACGCTATCCGACACAATCAGCCGCCGTGCTGTGACACAGCTGGAGCGGGAAGTCATCCTGCACCCGCCGCAGCTGCCCACGGGCACCGGCCACACTGCGGGCCGCTTTGACGCAGATGCACATGTGGATCGGTACTTTGAGCTGCTGTGCTCGGCACTTAAGGGTGCTTCACAGCAGCGCCGCCTGTCTGCTCTGGAGACTGGCGTGGAAGGCACCATTCGTGGGGACAGGGATGTGATGCATGTCACCCTGTCCCTGCACCACGCCCAGCTGTGCCGCCTGCCGCACCTCACCCTTACTCAGCGCTGCTCCGTTGCCATGCTCTTCCAAGAGCTTCTGGAGGCGCAAGTGCTCATGGCTGTGATGCGAGTGGATGCAGTGCACTGCGCAGCCCTGTCAAGGGGGGGTCTCCCGCTCCCCCAGCTTCCAGTGCGCAGCCTGTCCAAGCTGCGCTCTGCCCTTGGCGCGTTGCTGGCACGGGGGCGCCTGAGCGACGCGTTTGCAGGAGTGGTGAATCGTGTGTGTGCTGAACCCCACAGCTACGATGTGGTGCAGCTGGTGGCAGATGGACACGGGCCCTCGGCTGCGGGCCTGTTGGAGGCTGGACACGGCAAGACGCACTCAGCCAAGCAGCAGGCGCAGATGCACACCGACCAAGCCACAGAAGCTGCAAATGCAGCTGTACCCAAAAGCATCCAAGAATTTGGCGTGTTCTCGGTGTTCCTGCAACCATACCAGCTGAAGGCTCTGCTTGAAGAGGTCGCACAGGACAGCAGGGCAATGCAGGCCACCATCGCCATCTCCAGTGCAGCACAGGCAAACAGGCAGCAGCAGCACAAACAAGAGCTCAAGCCTGTACGTACTCCAGCCAAGCATCGATTTGCCACCCCCAGGAAGCAGGCGGCGCCGGCCACAGCCCCCAAGCCACGCCTGCGCCCTTGGCGGCTGGAGGGTGCCCACAGTCACCCACACACGGCTCACAGCGACTCCCGTCCAACTTCTGCAATTACTGCAAGGTCCAGATCCAGTTTTGCAGCCAACGCCCCTGCGCTTCGGGTGTCACAGTCAGCCTCACGGGGCGTGTTGCGTGCCCAGAGGGCGCTGCTGGCGTGGGGAGAGGCAAATAAAGCGCAGGATAGTCAAGAAGAACAAAGACAACAAGCATTGGCGGCACTCGCGGCTAGTCGCCTGCAGCATGTGCAGGATCGCCTGCAGCAGCGCAAGGAGGAGGAGCACTCGCGGCTGGTACTACATGGAGGGCAGATGGGGGGCAGCCTGGGGGGCAGTCTATCGACGCCACAGCTGCCATCTGCCCGGGGTCTAGCTGCAGACGTCCAAGAGGTCATGCAGCTGCGTGGTGCGGGCGACATAAGTAGTGCCCATGTGGCTGTCGGAGCGCGGAAAGCAGGCATGCTGAGTGACCCTGCCCTGATGGGGGTCAAGGAGTCAGACCCTGCCCCCCCAGCTGCGACAACCAGCACCCTTGTGGCCTTCACTACTGCAGCTTCTTCCATGGTGCGCTATGAGAGCATGGTGGCACTGCAGGAAGCCATGTCTAGGTTCCGCCTTGAGTCAGCCCAGTCCAACCAGCAGCTGCGGGGGGGGGCTGGCGCGGGGGGGGGGGTGTCAGCGGCTATATGGCAGCGCTGTGCTTTGCTGGGAGACATGCTTGTGTTGCTGCTGACGGTGAGCAAGACCCTGATGCAGCCGATGCAGGCGCACGCCGCGGTGGTGCGCCGGTCGCTGCGACGCCTGCTTCGCGGGGCATTTCAAAAGGAACAACACGGGGAGGAGAGCCACTCAGAACACGACGACGATGATGCTGAAGATGCAACCGGCCCATGGGGTGGGGCCACTTTGGCCGGCATGCATTTGAACAGCAGTGCCAGCAGCGGCAGCGGCAACAGCGACGGGGAATCCCACCACAGTGGACGAGGCGACAGCGATAACTCTGAGGGACACCTCATCATGACTCCCGAAGACGAGCTGGAGCTGCTGGCGCGGCACCCTGACATGCGAGGCAAGGCTCTGCGCCACCACCCGTCCCTCGCAGCCTGCAAGCTGCTGCTGGGGAACCCCTCACTGCGGGAGTGGCGGCAGCGCACACAGCAGGTTGCTCTGGCTGCTGGGCCCATGGTGCTCACTGGCATGGGGCAGGGGGGTGACGATCATGACTGGGCGGCACAGCAGCAGTCGCTGGCGCTGGTGTGTCCCGCACCAGTGCTGCTTGGGCCCATGGGGACAGCCTTCCTGAAGGAGTGTGACGTGGCGCCATCAGCGATTCGGGCGGCCGCTAGCATGGCGCACAAGGACGGGTTTGGAGCAGAGACTCTGTGCACTAGCGGTCAGCAGCGTGTGCGCCTTGGGGGAGAGAGTGAAGACGATATCCTGTTGGCGCTGCAGGCTCAGCCCCTTCTTGGGGGTGCGAGGGGGGGTGGAATCGGGCCAACTGATGACTTGCCCCCGGAACTGGTGAGTGCTGCAGCGAGTCTGCGGCGCGCTGGACAGCATGTTCGTGCTGTGGGGGTCACAGCAACATGCGAAGAAATGACGCTCGCGGGGAACCTGTGGTTGCAACGCCTGGTAGACGCTGCCCTGCATGAGCTGATGCGCCTGCTGGGGCAGCTGCAGGTGTCGGCCCTCAGCACAGCACTGCGCGTGCCACGTGCAGCGAGGAGGGGGCAGGGCGCTGGGCGAGGGGGGGGGGCAGCGGCAGAATCTGCCGACCACGTCTTCGTTCCACTGCTGGACTTTCATGCTTGGCTTGGAGAGTAATGAATTGACACATACACTGCCCACGTTGAGATTGCACTAAGAACGCAGGATATGCTGGGAACACACCCTGGCAGCGGGGTCACACGAAATGGGCAGCCAGCGAGTCGCTCGCCACGCAGCCTGGAACTACTGTATTGCGCATGAGCTTGCAAGGGAGCTTGCTGCTGATGCTCGGCTGAGGGCCGGTGTGCGCAGCGCCGCCCCCCCCCCTCCGCCTGTGTCTTGACGGCGGAGCTTTGCAGCTGTGGCGCTCGCCGCTGGGGCTGCAGCTGCAGCTCGCTTTACACCCCCCACACGCACACTGGACATGCCACTGCTGGAGCTGCTGGAGGCTGTGCCTGCTGCCCCGCCCCGCGAGTGAGGCCGGGACGCCCCACTGCCCAAACCAGACAACCCCACCACAAGCGGCCCCTGAGTTGAGCCCGAAGCACTGGACAAAGACAAGGAAGCACCTGGGCCTGACGCGGGATGGACATGAGACCCCCCCTGTAGGCGCAGCGGTGCTAGCAGTTGCTCACGAATCCACGACAACTCCACAGCTCCTCGCAGAAACTCGGCCCGAGTGATCACGCCATCGCCGTTTTTGTCCAGTACAGTCATCACTTCAGACACCAGAATCTTACCGGCAGGCCCCTGGCCCATGTGTGGCCCGGCTGTGGCCTGCACCAGTGCCGTCACCTCCTGTTGGGACAGATGCCCGTCGCCGTTTGCGTCAAACATGTCAAATGCCATCCCTGCTGCAGCCTCGCCCTGGGCACACAGGAGACTCAGGGCCACGACAAACTCCTTGACATCCACCTGACCGTTGCTGTCGCTGTCAAAAGCCGCAAACACAGTGGCCGGCATGTCCGGCAGTCCGACACTGCGCAAGGCACTGCCGAGGGCAGATGCATCAGCCGTGCCCAAGCCAGCGGTGGCAGCATTGAAGTGTGTCACGATGCCCTTCAACTGACTGTCTGTGAGACAGCCAGCCTCTGGCAAGCACGCTCTCAGCTGCTGCAGCCGAAAGCGGTGCAGGCGCTGTCCCCACATGACAGCCATGACAGCTGCACGCAGCCGCCTGCGGGCATTCAGGCGCCGCAGAGACTGCATGGTGGATGCAGGCAGCTCCTTGTTGCTCTGGCGCTGCGACAGAAATGTATGCATGAGAGCCTCAGTGCATGCTGGTCGCCGGGCAGGGTCAGTTGCCATCAGTTGGGCAACAAGACTCTTTGCATCGGGGGAGATACCCCCCCAGTACTTTTCATGCATGGCCCAGCGTACAGCCTTGATGTTTCGCCACATGTCGCTGTCTGGCCCCCAGAAGGGCGGGTATCCGCACAGCATGATGTACAGAATGACGCCCACCGCCCACACGTCAGACTTGGGAGAGTAGTCCCCTCGCAAAGGCACTTCAGGTGCCAAATACCCCAGCGTGCCCACCAAGGATTGCACCGCCAGTGGCTCCCCTATGGCATGGCCGAAGCCGAAGTCTGTGATTTTGATCACGTATCGCCCATGGCTTGTGCTGCTCAAGTCAAACGTACACGGTTGAGCCTGCCAGCCGTCATCGCCTGCAGCGCACTGGGCCGGTGGGATGCGTTTCACGAGCACATTCTCAGGCTTCACATCCCTGTGCACGATGC
>Ga0307982_1000251_pt1 | contig 41339 bp, 25 predicted proteins | sample OrgLakmetagen989_FD_201847 | JGI IMG/M metagenome (GOLD analysis project Ga0307982, IMG submission 201847) | Saline water microbial communities from Organic Lake, Antarctica - #989 | ecosystem: Environmental > Aquatic > Non-marine Saline and Alkaline > Saline | place: Antarctica: Organic Lake... | reverse complement strand
GAACTGCGTGCCCCCCCACTCGACGTCGCCTCCGCGCATTCCTGGTCTGCCCCCCCCAGCACCGGCTCAGATCCCTTTAAACGAGAGGCCGATCGCCCCCCCAGCGCACACCCCTCCCGTGTGAGCTTCGCCTCGTGGGACGGGCAGGGCGGCGCGGCTGAGGTGCTGGGCGGTACCACCCCCCTGCCCCCCAAGGCGCTGCCCCTGCGCGCCCTCTGGCGCCAGGAGGGGGGGGTGGGCGCCCAGCGAGTGGAGGTCAATACAGAGACGCACAATTCCATGCCGGTCGGTCACCTGGATGAGGAGCACCGCTCCGTGTCGGGTGTAGCGGCACAAGTGACGGTGCGGGAGGTTGACTTGTTCCATGCCCTGCCCGTGATTCATTTGAATCTGTGGAGCAATGAAAGCCAAGACCGCCTCGTGACGATGTTTATCACGATGATTCTAGAGCTGTTCACGGCTTTTGCCCTGACAGACATCGTGTCGCCTGTGGTGTTTGGTGTTCTGCTGGTGTGGCAGTGCTCCCGTGCCCTCGCTGCCCACGGCGTGCGTTTCGTCCTCAGCTCGGAACACCAGCGCTGGGCAATGCAGCGTTTCGCTGCCCGCCTTCCGTTAATTGGTGCGCGGCTGGGGTGGATGCTAGACCGTATCGCAGTGGACCGAGTGTCCAACCTCGATGTACGCATCGCTTACTACAAGCTGCTGCTGCAGTCCTACATCCTGCAACCCGAGGAACACGCCGACCTGGTGCGTGCCATGGCATGTGTGGCAGATGTGCCAGTACGCCTCAACCGCCGGGGCAGCCTCACCAGTGACGTCAGCGGCACCCTGGGGTCCAGCGTCGCAGGGGTGCCCAGTGCCGCCTCCAGTGGTGCCACTGGTTGGACAGGGGGGGGTAGCTGTGCGCTGGGGGGTCAAGGGGTCCTGCCTGTGCTCAGGGTGCCTGCCCTCTCCCGCACAACGGACGCGCAGATCCGGCAGCTCATGGTGCTACGTTCTGCCCAGAACTCCATGATGCACATGGGCGCGGCCATCGCTGCAAACATCTTCTTCGGCGTGGCACTGGCCTTGGACCGGCTTCCCCACTGGCCCTTCCGCATCCGCTTGACAGCGTTTGTGAGCGAATTGCAGGTTCAGCGTGGCGAGCTGTACGGTGCTGTGCAACTGCCTGTGCTGGTGATATCCTACGTCTGCTGCTGCTGGCTGATGCACTACTATCGGGGCATCAACGCCTCAGCAGTGTGGGTGAGCCTGTACACCCACCGACGCACTGCCGTCACCGTCATCGCCATGGTGCTGCTGCTGGGGCAATACGCAAATTCGTTCTATTTCAGCCCCCCCGACAGCGACACCGCGTAGCAGCGCAGAATAATACATTTCATGCCACTTTTCACATGGCTATTTTGGCCCCCCCGTGCCAAATTTATCGTAGCCTGCTTTGGCCATGGTGTCTGGGTAGGTGGACATCCACGTGGCATGCAGCTCGTAGAACTGCATGCCATGGTTTTCCTGCAACTTGTTGGGCCACACTGCCCAGCACAGGAACACAGTTTGCACCGCAGAATACACAGCAGCTGATGCAACTGTTCCTAGAAGCAGGCCGAACACCGCAGCTCCAGTGCCTGCGAGGGCCAAGTTGAAGTCTTGCACTTGTTTGGGTGTTTCCTGTGCAACATATGCCAGGCCGAGGGCAATGCAGGTGTTCAGCAAAGCGATGCTGAACACCGACAGCTGCAGCGCCCTGTCCACCAGGCGGCTGTTCACGATGCTGGTGAGGCCTTTGTCCTGGAACAGACGAGTGGCCCGCAACCCTGAAGTGTGCAGGTCTGTCCCAGATATCGTTGCAAACACAAATGCAAACGGCGAGTAGAACTCCATGGCGTCTCCCAGTTTTGTCCAGCACCCCAGGCACAGGAAGCACACAGTTTGGAAGCATGCCCCTCTGCGCCCCCGCTGTCCCCCCCGCTTCGTCATGCCCCTGCAGTCACACATGAGCTGCAGAACAGAGAGGTAAGCTGACCCCAGGGCCACTGTGCCCAAGGAACTCGTCCACGCCCGAAGCCAGGAGCTCTCCACAGCCTGGTGCACAAACGGTGTCTTCCACCAATTCACCAACGCACCGGCAATGGTGAAATACAGTGTGTGCTTGAACACCAGCAGTGACCAAATGAACAACATTGCACAGCCAGCAAACATGCCGCCTGCCTGCGAATCGGACAGATGCCCAAGGCGTGACAGCCCCAGCACACCCACAAACGCACCGATGCAAACAACCACAAACACAAGTGAGATGCCCAGGGTGGTCACAACGGCTGTCCAAAACATGGGCAGCTTGCCAACTGCACCAAGGCTGACCTCCAGGTTGCTGGCCACGAATTTTCGCTGAGGGGCTTTCACGGTTGCGTACCACAAGAGCACCAGGCAAGCAATGCCTCCACATATACCTGCCAGCGCAACACTATTCACAACGAAGTAGAAGAACACCGCGATGCAACCAAGCGATATGAAGGCGGCAATCACCGCAAATTGCACGAAATAACGCCCGCTCTGCAGCACGGCGGCGATCCACCCAAGACAAAGCAAGAAACCTGAGACAGCCACACATGCCAGCAGCCACATGGTTGTGCCGACACTGGGGTGCACAAACTGCTTGATTCCAACTTCTGGTCTGATGTTGGGCCCCGGGTCTGTAGTGTCTGTGGAGCTGCCAAGATCCTCGACGCCCCCCTGTGCGTTGCCCAAGGTGGGCGCACTGGGTTCAAGCGAAACAAGCTCCTGCGGACGAGGGGTGGGGGGACGGGGGGCAGACATGGGCTGCATCCACATGCTAGGCACCTCGGGTTCTTGTGTCTGCCCAAAGTTGTCGGTGGTGTCAGCCCCCACCGATGGGCTGGCTGATGGTGTGGGCATCTGGGACGGGCTCACTGATGGGGTGGGTGAGAAGGACGGGCTTCCAGATGGGCTGGAAGCAGGGCTGTAAATCACGCCAGACTGCAAATTAATGGAATTTCCAATGGATAATGCGTTCTTTGAAGTCTGGATGGCGCCCCAAACTGCAAAACACAGCAGTGCACCGGCAGCTGCATTGCGTCCGGCTCGCACAGCGACCAACTTACTGCCAATTCCAACCAGCACTGCAAGCTGCAGCCAAAAGAAGAGGGAACAGGTCGAATCTGTGTATCTAGTGCTCTTCTTGTACTCATAGTCGCCTGGTGTGCTCGCTCCAGCGGTGGCAAACTGAAGTGAAGGGTTCTCGATTTCAAGCGTGTTAGCTGGCTTCAGTTTCTCATCAAACACGAAATTCTGCCCATCTCTGATGTTGATGCCAATTGGAAGCCCCGGCAGAAACTTGTCAAACCCCTTGACTTGCGTTGGTGCAGGGTTTGCCGAAGAGCTCATTCCACAAGTCAGTGCACTGCCAACTTCCCCAGTGAAACAAATTCCGCATGCAAGATGCCAAGATACCGTGCTCGCCTACCAGAGGTTCAGGGTGGCGAATTTTATAAGATTGAGTTGACATTAATAATTGATTTGCCGCGCAAGCGATTCAGAACACTGCAATGTTCACGCTGGGCTGCAGCTGTTTGGCGCCTCTACTGCACGCCCCCACATCGCAGGCATATAGCCCGGCGTCAAGAGGCCCAGCCAGCAGGAGAGGCTGAGAAGCAGCGGAGCGTACCATTCCCGGCACATTGTTCAATTCTGAAGACGAAGTGTTCGTCTTCTGAGTGGCAACTGATATTTGATTATTTTTTTCAAGCCGTCCGAGATCGCTACAAGAAGAGCCCCCCCTGTGGCTGGACAGCTTGGCCGGCACCGGGATGCAAAATGGGTATATGCACAAGTTTAAGCTGGGAAGCCACAACTTGACCGCCCGGCACTGTCCAACACAACACAGGATATACCTGCTGCATGCGCAGCAGGAGTGGGGGGGGGGTAGAGGTAGTGATGGAAAGGGTTTGGGAGCTCTCTCAATCTCACCTGTGCAGCAGGAGGCTCTCTCCTACCTAACAGGAAGTGAGGACACCGACGACGAGGCAGCCGACAGCCTCCCCTAAAGTTACTGGGAGTGAGGCCAGCCTAGCTGCATGCATTGCGCACTCGCGCTGCAGTCTCAGTTGGGATCAATTCTGTTGACCCTATTCCCATGAGACGCGTCCTGTGTCTCTAGCCATGTGTGTGAAAGTGCTTGAAGCGCTGAGAGCACACACATTCTTGCCCGACCACCCACCCCTGGTGGTGGTTGTGGGTTGATGCAAGCATCACAGGTCGCGTGAACTGCGGCAAAACAATTTGCAGTACTAGTTCAATCCATTTATTGGGTGCTAGAATCAATTAGTTTGTATGCCGCCTGGTCAGGAGCACACGGCTCACCCCGACAGCAGCGGTGCACTGGCCCCCCCTGCAGCCGAGTCATGCATGTCAGCCCCCCCCCCCATTATGGGGGCAAGCTCACTTGACAGCTCATGAGGGACAGCAGTTCCCGCACGCCGCTGCGGAGACAATGCCCTGTGCCTTGGTGAGGGGGCTCCCTTGGCAGCCACGCTGCTGACTGGCGCCCACGCGCCCTCCGGGTCGGATTGGTACCGCTCGTTGACCTCTTGCAGGGCCCCGTACAGCCCTTGCAGCGTGCTGCCGCCCACAAAGCGGCCACAAGACCCCAGCAAGCCGCTGTCCTGCAGTTTCTCCAGCAGTGCTTCTTGTTTCAGAGGCTTGTACGCAATGGCACTGCTTCGGTTTACATCCAGCAGCGGAGCATTGGACTCCACAACGCCCAGCCCCCGGTTGCAGTGCCACACAGACTCCCAGAAGCAATACCACAGGGCGTTGCAGGGGTGTGCACTCAGCACAGACATACGTGCTGTGATGAACTCCACTCCTGGCTGGTGTTTGCCCAAGAAAACCACGGGTGACAAGTCTGCATTCCGCTCCCATACTTCCAAGTACCGCGTCAGGCCCTGGAAGTTGAGTTGTGGCTGGTCGTACACATACAGCCAAAACGCAGAAGACAGCGTCTGCTCAGCCGCCAAAGCATTTCGCCACGCCCCTGCACGGTACGCCTCGCAAAAAGTGTGCCAATCAGACAGGGTGGATTTGTAAATCGCCCGGTTCTCGCCTCGAGTCAGCAGCTCCTTGGCCAAGCGCCCATTCGCTTCGTATTTGATGCTGAAGCCAAGGTAGTCCGCGGAGAGACTGGTGACTTGGTTGCGCAGCTCTTTGCGTTGGCCAGTGCGGGGTAACACGCCTGAGCCGTGGCCGTCTGCGAATCGTACCTGCAGTGAAAAGCCGCGGGCCATGGTATTCGCATCAGCATCTTCCAAGTCCACACGACACCGCTGGAACGTGAGTGTCACCGTGATTGTGCTGTACACTGTGCGTGTTTGTGTGTTGCCATTTGAGTCTCTGTACGTCTCCGTGCCGTCAGGAAATGTGTATGAGCGGCGCTCAGTGTGGTGCAAATGCAGCAGCTGGCGGCCGTAGCTCGCTGAGCGCAAGCACTCCCGGTTGTGCCGTCGGCGCTGCACGTCCTTCGTCTTGTTCAACACAACGAAACGGTGTGCATCCTTCTCCCAAATAAACGCCACCCGGTCGTCCTCATCATACGCAAATGTGACGTGAAAGGGGTACAGGCTCACTGTAGCTTTGCCAAAGCAGCTGCTGGACTGGGCGCCATCGGCCCCGTCCCAATACGCGTCAACTCCCTCCAAATGGTTCATGATGAAAGCACGGTCGTTGGCGTGCCGAGCTGCGTACCAAAAGTGCTCAATAATGCGCTCGCGTCCAGCATCAGCAGCAATGCGTTGCAGCTGCACAAAGCGCTGTGCAACGTCCTTGCTGCAACCATGTGCCATGACGCCGTCCCAGAACGGCTGCCAGACCCGCAGCTTCAATTCACGCCTCAAATCCACTTGTAAATGCCCATGTCGGTCCAGCAGGGTGCGTTTGAAGCGCCCAATTCGGTTTGAGGATGCGCTTTCGAACAGCAGGAAGCCAAAAGCTGCTTGGGTCAAGCGCCGAACCAGGGGAATGCCCCACAGCAACAGCAGCAGCATGAAGGCTGCGTTCACAGCATTCACGACATTGATGCCTAATCCTGCTAAGTGAATCAGCTTCTTTGAGTCCAAGATGCGCTCACTGCCAATCAGTCCTAGGGCCACTGTGAGCAGGTTGGTCACCCGTCCCGACAAGTCCATTCGGTCCGCTGCGTCGTTCAAAAACGGCGACACGCGGTATCCCAGCAGCACCATGACGAGCAGGACAGCTATGCTGATGCATGCTTGGGTGAGCAGGTTGGAGTGAATAACCACCACTGCCACTGTGAGCAGCAGCTTCATCATCAACGTCACCACTTTCCAGTGTGCCGCCTTACGTGTGTATGGCATGTACAGCCCCCGGTATGGGGATGCCACCTGCTTTGGGTCTGTCGTCAGGTCTCGCTCATACATCTCATCTGTGTACAGCACAAGCACACCCTGGTCATCAAAGCGCATGTCGGGTTGCTCTCGACTCCCCACTGGCTTGTTGGCCTGGATCAATTGGTACGTCCTCAGCGGCAGCCCCAGCGTAAACAGCAGCAGGATGAGACCCATGAGGATGGAGAACTCCGTGTAGTATGTCCACTGGGAGCAGTCACAGGCGTAGGTGTCGTCAATGGCGTGCTTAGTGCAGGACACGCCCGCCCCCAGTGCCTGCATGGCCCGCCCAATGGACGGGGCACACACCAGCACCTCCATTGCAGCCCGAGACACAGGCAGATATGCCAAGAAAGACGCCGTGAGCACCTTCTCCATGACCCACAGGCGCCGTGGGTGTGCCGCCCGCATGGCGTCCCACCCTTTTGCCTCCCGCCCCTGCCGCAGCTCATCCGCCTGCAGGCTGCGGGTGAGTGCCATGGCCCACAAATACACCACCAGGATGAGCAAGGCTAGCGCTCCCAGCCCCCCGTACAAGTATAGGGGGTAGTCATTCAGCTGGGGGAAGGTCACATTCCAGTCCAAAGCCAGAAAGCCAGCTGCCCGCCCAAACACCCCCTCGGCTGCTCGCATGGCTTCGCTTGACAAATTCGAAATAAACAACCCCAGTACCTGCGCGAAATCAATGAACACTTCGATCTTCAGCCAGTGCTTCGCCACGGCAGCGATGGAGCTAGCGGTGCCTGTGGCAGCGGCCAGTGCGGCAGCCGCCCCAACCCTTGGCAGCTTGTACAGGGCTGGCACCACCGCAGGGAACTGCACACGCGCAATGCCGGTAGCCGCCTCGCTGCCCCAAAAGGCTGCAGTGGAGGCAGCCTGCTTGGCACCTGTCTCCACGTCACCTGTAAGCTCCCCCGCGCCGGGGGGAGCCGACAGGTGCAGATCGGGCACAGAGGAATGCCCAGCTGGATACGCTGAGGGGTGAGAGGGCGTGCCTGAAGGAACGCCTCCTGCCGCAGTTCCGGACGCCAAAGCGCTTCCCTCCTCTTGCACTTTCTGCGCTAAATCACCCGCCCCCTGCTGCACCCGGTCAGCCACATCACCCAAGTCTGCCTTTGCTGCATCTGCTGTCTGCACTGCACTGTCCGACACGCCAGCAGCGCTTGTCTGCAGATCAGGCTTCACCACTGTGGCTGCGACACCCGCTGCAGCAGCGACGGCACTCGCCCCCGCCGCCGCCGCTGCCGGGGCCACCTGCTGCTGCAGCACCCCCTCAACTCCCGCAAAGCCCGCAGTGCCACTGGCATCCATATTGACCCCTTTCAAAGCGCTTTCATCAGCAGACTGCCCCGTGGTCTCTGCGAAGGCCAGCGCGGCTAGCTTCAGGTGGGGCTGGCTGAGGCCCACTGGCCACAGGGCCTGCATGCCCTCCCGGCCAGCCCCACAAAACACAGGCATGGGGAGCTGCAGCAAGCGCGATGCAGGCACGCAGCAGCAGTGCTGCGGCAGCTTGCGCAGGAGGTACAGGCTTTCCCAGCTTTCGTCAAAGGGGGCATCTGGCTGCTCCGTGTGCTGAGTCACCAGGGCGCCGCCCGGGACACTGGAGGAGCCATTCACCTCCCAGCGCCACTCGTGGCCGGGACAACCCAGGAGCACCTCCACAGAAGACGGTGTGTCTGCATTCAGCACGATGGCGCTGATGTACAGCATCTGTAACGAGAGACTTGAGTGCGCTGTGCGCTGCCAGCCTGCGCAATCGTAGGCACACCCTGCACACACTCACCTGCCTTGCAGCGCTTCCTGAGCCCTGCATGTGCACAAGTACCCTGCACCCTGGCTGCAGGTCGGACTTGGCAGCTGGCAGCAAGCCGTCACTCGGCAGCTCGGCGCTCATGGGGCGTCCACCCAAGGGGGCGTGTTCCCCTGCGCCGTCTGACAAAACGAAGTCACCACCTCGCGAAAATCCAAACACGCGATGTTGTAGCCAAACAACTTCGGCGTTGCACGCGGCGATGCGCACCTCCGGCGATGCATCTTGCCACTGTATGTCTTTGCTGCTGCACAGCGCAAGCACAGACGCACCCACCCCTGGCAAAGGTGATTCATCAAGCTGCAGCAAGTCTGCAGCCAATAGGCCAGATCGTATAGCTGCACCAGCCATTCACCCCATGCACCTCCAATTATCTGCACACGCCGATGCAGAGTCAATAAAAAAAACTCAATCTCAAGTGAAGTGCAGCAGGCTCTGTGGGTTGAGGCTGAGACGGTGAGCCCAGCACGATCAAGTTTGCAATTCATGAAGCAAACATACGACAGATCGTGCTGCCAATTCGCTAAAATACGGTTTGGAAAAGACAACTTGAGCATGTTTCACAATTAGACTCACCGAATTTGACAAATTAGATGCTCGTGTGGTGGGCATCAAATACCGCAATCGACAGCTTCGCTTCAAGCAAGAAAGTAATGCTTCAAGGCAGGAGCTGTACAGCTGCCTTCAAACATGTTTCTTGCTGCATTCATTTGGCGAGGACATCTAGAGTGCAGATAACCAGCGCTGTGACATACTGTGCTTCAAGGGGCCCCCCACGGCCCCTTGTGTGTCCGCACTTTGTGGCACCAAAGCAGTGCACAGAGCCGCTCTGGCTAAACCCGCCAAAGCTTGTCTAACTGCCATGCCTGCCCTGCTGGCAGGCCGATCACTCCTCCGCGCCCTCAGTGTCTACCATGAACAAATCCGCGTCTGCCGCCAGCCCCTCCACTGCAGCCGCAGCAGTGGCAGCGGCAGCGGCATCATCGCCGTCATCTGCAGCCCCGGACTGGCTAGCGCCTGCAGCAGTGCCGGCCTGCCCTGCGGCATCTGCCCCAAGCGCGTCACCGCTCAGATGCACCAGCTTGCGCACTGCTGCATCTGACACTTTCTTGCGGTTCAGCAGACGCAGCATGGGCCCATCTTCACAGCTGGGGTGTGCAACCTCATCAATGGCGTCGTTTTCAGATGTCTCCACAGCCCCCCCATCAACCCCCTCATCCACCCGCATGGCCAGCAGAGCCCCCTTGCACCAGGAAGACAGGGCCCCAGGGGTGGATAACTCCACCAAAGCACATGTGACTGTCTTTTCAAGTGCCCCCACATTGGTGGTGGCCCCCTGTCCGCCTGATGGCAGCAGAAGCAGACCCCCCCCGACACCCCCCCCCACATGGGCCTTGCGAGCCGCCTTTGACACGTGGTACGTCAGACGCAGAATACCCCGGGCTGCAAGCACCAGGCTGGCCCACTCTGGCCCTGTCCATGCGGCGCTGGCCTGCCCCCCCCGCACATGGGCCCATGGTGTGACCCGCACCTGCGCACCCCCTGCAGCCGCCTCTGCCTGCGCCTCCAGCAGGGGCAGCACAGCGCACTGCCACAGGGCATGTGCGATGTACCCACGGGAGTGCTGCAGCGCTTTGAATCTGGTGTCTCCTGTAGTAGCGGCGCCTGCAGCCGCCACCGCCTCCGCCACGGCACTCACCACAGCCACCCGGGAGGCAGAGGCACAAGACAGTCCCCCGGCCAGCAGGGCCACGGGCGGGACTGGGGCACTGGGCTGTGTGCTGATTGGCGCTCCTGATACAGTGCGCGCTCGCTTGGCGTTGCCATCGCCAGCAGCGGCCACCTGTGCAGCGGCAGCCAGAAAATGGAGAAGAACAAGCGAGGCCAGAACAGCCGCAAGTGCAACATCGTGCTGCTTCTGCACTGCTGCCGTTGCAGCTCGCGTAGGAGCCAACGAAGAGGGCTTTGAGCTGTGAGAGGACTGCGCGGCAGCCGCTGCGGCCAGGGCAGCTTGCAAGGTAGCCACGACAGTCTCAGCGGCGACCTGCGCAGCAGCCGGGTCAACTAGCCCCCCCCCCTCTTCATTTGTGCGTGTGCGTTTTACGCGTTTGCCCTTTTTGACGCTGGCCACAGCTGCTGGCTGCGCCCCCAGGGCAGACTGTCCGGTGATGCTGCTTAGGAGGGCGCTCTGCAGGCGGCCGAGGCAGGTCGCTGCGACCTCCAGCAGCGGCGTGCGCGCTGCAGCGGAGTTCTTCCACACTGATGGATGTGCCAAGCATGCGGTTGCTGCAGATGCGGCGGAGGCGGCGTGGTGCAGGTCGCCAGCAGCGGCTGCCGAAGTGGCCAATAAGCAAGCCAACCCAACTGCAGAATCAGCAGACGCACTGGATGCAGCCAAATGCACTTGCAGTATCAATGGAGAGTGTGTTGTTATCATGGGTGCCTCGCCCAGCACGGAGGTAGCAGCAGCACCTGCAGGCAACTGGTGTTCGCCGGCTAGCAGAGTTTCAATTCCCGCAACCAGCCGGTCAGCGTGCTGCTCCAGCTGCCACTTGGAATCTAAATCGAGGCCGATAATTGCGCCATCTACTGCAGCTTTGATGCTTGTGTGGGTGGGCCTGGCTTGCTTTGCCTGTTTCAGCTCCTCAAGCGCAGACTGTACCACAGCGATAGCTGCCTCACTCAAACTCATTTTCCGCAGCAGAGGAAATGTTTTGGCAGCCAGTGAAAGGTTAGATCCTCTTCCTGTAAGACACAGTGGCAAGTTTGTCAATTGATGGTAACATAAACATTGGGCATTGCAATTACAGAATCGGTGCCCACTTGCGTAACTGTGCTTGGCACCCCGGCCCCCAACCCAACCCCCCTGCACGGCCCATCACTGCCCTTTGGAGGCCAGCAACGCAGCCATTTGAGCAGCATGCGTAACTTCAGCGGTGGCTTTCACCCGTTCCCTGCGAGCTGCGGCGTCCATGCGAGCCCCCTGCACCCCCTTGAGCAGCTGCCACATGACCTCCTCCGCTGCCTCCAGCTGGGCGTCCGACAACTCATCCAGGCCCACACCTAACACGTGGTGAGCCCGCAGCTCCAGGGCGCCAGCACGGGGATACTGCGCCCCCAGCATCGCGTTCAACGCGTCCAGGAGGGCGCCCTTGCTTCCAGCCTCCGGGGCGCCGGCAACGGCAGGTGCCTCCCCCTGCCCAAAACCAGGAGGGGCTTGCCGTTGTACAGCTGCTGCAGCAGATGCAGCAACAGCGAGGGCACGGCGGACTGGCGCCTTTGCAGGCTGCACCTTACCCCGCACGATACTGCTCCAGCCGGTTAGGGCGGGGGCAGGTGCGCGGGCAGGCGATGTCACGGGGCCGGATGCAGGCGCCACTTTGGGCACTGCTGCTGCCACAGGTGCAGGAGTGGAAGCTGTTGCACCTGCTGGGGCTTGGGCAGGTGCTGAGGCCGGCACTGCTGCTGGCCCCGGGGCAGCTGCAGCGTCCTGGGCAGCCTGACTCGCTTTCTTCTTCTTGGAGCGCCGCTTCGATTTCGTGCTGCGTGTTCCGGTGGAAGTTGAGGTCTCGTCTTGAGTTCCAACTTCGTCTGCTGCCAGGGCAGCGGCAGCGGCATCTGCAGCCTGTGCACTGCGGGCTGCCACCGACGCCTGCAGGCCATGAAAGGCATCCCGTGCCGCAAGAATGGTCAGGGCAAGGCTGCCCAAGTGTGCGCCTACCCGCAGGGGGGACGCTAGGGGCACTTGTGCCGAGTGCTTGCTGCCCTGGTCCCCGGGGCTGCACTCGGCGATGTTCGCTACAAGCGACGCTGTGTTCCGGGGACTGCAGTGCACGTCTGCTCCAACCAGAACACAGGGCGGAACAGACCCAGGCTGCGCACCCTGCACCCATTCCCTGAGTGCCCCCGCAGCTGCATCCCATGCACGCCTGCCCCCCCCAAGCGCCACGTGGCGTCCCCCCCCCAAGCGCTCCCGCAGGGCTGCCACCCCGGCGGCCGCCCCAGCCACAGCTGCTGACACTGCAGCGGAAGAAGAGCCAGTGTGCAAATCTGGAAGCTGTGGCAGGGCGTTGTTTATCACCTCCTCCGCTGTGCTAAAGGGGATTGGGGAGGCCCCCCCCAGCCCAGTTGCGATACCCCCCTCACTGGAGGCTGCACCGTCTGCCCCGGCGTCACCTGCTGCCTGCGGCAACAGGACCGCCCAAACCTGCGCCAGCACTGCATCATGACCTTCGAGCATCTCTGCTGCCAGCCTGTCCTCCGCACGTGGGGCCACACTGAGAGTGACTCGCTGTGCAAGGGGATCCCACTCGACCCCCAAGTGCGCCAGGCCCTGCACCGCGCTGTCGTCGCTGCCGGGAGCAACGCCAGCCTTGGCTGCAGCTGCACGTGCGACAGCTGCAGGGGTGTCGGCCACAGCGGCATCTTGTGCTGGAGGACCCCCCCCTAACCCCCCTAACCCCCCCTCAAGGGCGTTCAAACACGCCTCCGCCGCTCCCTTTGCTGCAGCTGACAGTGCCGTCTGCAGGCCAGCAAACGCCAGGCCAACGGTGTGTACACAACTGCAACTATCACGTAGGGTGCCTGGTTGTACCCTGCTGTCCACAGTTGATGCCAAGGCAAGCAGCGCAAGTGCGGTGTTCACCCGGCCGGACTTAGCTGTGACGCCGGCAGCCCCAGCCACAGCCGCCGCGGTGGCGGTGTCTGCTGCACACATCGGTGCTGCAGCTATGGCCTGTGTGACTAGGTGCACTGCAAAGGCCAGTGCCGTGTCACTGATGTGCACCCCCTTTGACTGGCTTCCCTGCAGCGCCACCAGCCCTGTGGTGACGGCAGCACAGGCATCCAGGGCAACAGCCTGCGCAGTGGTAGGCGGAGCAGAGCTCAGGGCCGACTGCATACCGTGCAGGAGGGCCCACAGGGGGCCGTGTCCCCCAGCCAGCGCGTGCTGTGCCGAGGTGAGCCCCTGGCCCCCAGCGTCGGCGGCGCATACAGCAGCGAAAAGGGCGCCGGGGGGGGTGCCAGGAGAGGACAGAGCCTGTAGAAGCGCCACCACGCCACTGGCGTCGCCTCGCCTGGCTGCGATGTGCACTGGTGTTAGGCCGTCGGCTGTGCGCTGTGCGGCTTGGTCAGCGCCAGCCGACAGGATGGCCTCAATGGAACCAGGCATGCCACAATCTGCCGCCAACATCAACACGCCCCAGCCCCGCTCATCGGCAATTCTACGAAGGGTGTGTCCATGACATGCAGCAATGCTCTCCAGCGCCTCTACATTGCCGCTTTTTACTGCGATGCGGATTTTGGAATGAATTTCTGCGAGGCAACAGCGCAAGACATTGTATTGTCAAGGAACGTACAGGCATGAATACAGAGCCCGGCTACTGTTTTAACCTTCTTTTGTGTTTCAGCGTCCATGGTCTTCAGGTGCGGCGCAGCGCAGCGACTGTAGTTCGAAAGACTTGAAACCCCTGCTCTCCGAAATGGCCAAAGGCCACTGAGAAGCAAATAGCAGTTCTACAGAAGCACAGAGTCCAGCGTGCACACGAAATGAATTTAAAACATTCAACGCTGAGAGTCAACATTGTCACGCTTGGGTGCTGCAGGGCCCATCAAACTGGCACAGCTGGGCTGTCAGCGCCCCCCCCCTCAGCGGCGCCGGGGGGGTCTGCAGCAGGCGCTGCGCCAGCTACCACCTTGCAAGCTGCAAGCACCGGTGCAGCATCAGCTCGTGGGCTGTTGTCCCACGCCAGGGGCAGCAGCGCTGACGCCCCCAGCACCATGAGCCCCCCTGACAGGGCAAACGCCGGGCGATAGCTGTCTGCCGCCACTTTCACCCAGCCTGCAATGGGCGCCCCCACCACAAAGCCAGGCACCTGCACGAAGTACATGATGGGGAGGGCCACTGGGAGGTCCGCCACGCCCACGGCATCGGCAGTGATCACTGGCATGATGCTCAAGATGGCACCCGAGAACACACCGAAGAACACGGCAGCCAACACCAGGCCCAGCAGGGAGGTAGCCCCCCCCATACCCCCCACAGACAGCGCCGCCCCAAAGGCGCTGCCCAGGAACAGCCAATTGCGCACAATGTGGGGCTCACGGCCCGCCACCCTCATGTCCGCCACTCGCCCCATCACCACCCGCCCGGCCACCGATGCGAGCCCGATGGCCGACAGCACCAAAGAGGCATCGCTGCCGCTAAGCTGCAGTACTGGCGAGATCGCATACGCCTTCAGGTGTGTAAAGGGCGTCAAATAGCCCAGCGCGTTCGGTCCAAGCGCGAACACCAAGCAGCGGAACTTCCGAATGCCCCACAGGCGCCGCAGTGTCTCCCATAGGGGGGGGTGCACGGCCACCACCCCCCCTTCAGTATCATCTGCTTCTTTTCCAGGCATGGGTGCGGGCGCATGAGTGGGTGGGGGGCTCTCTGCGCTCGGTGAGGCTGCGTCGCTGCCAAGACTGCTGCAGCTCACCTTGCTGGCGGCACTGCCTTGTGTCAGCAGAACACTGTCTGGTGAAACGTAGGAAACTTGAAGTTCAAGCTGATTGACGTCTGCTTGTTGGTCGATGACCACCACGGCACTGCCAGCCAGCTCACTGCTGCCCGCCACGGCACTGCTAGCCAGCTCACTGCTGCCCACCACGGCACCATCATCATCTTCAACCACCGGTGTTTGCCCCTGCACAATAGTACACACTGGACTGTCCGCCATGGTCGTGTTCGCGCTGGTGATCTTGGACTCGGGGAGTTCGCCCACTGTGTGCGCCGGCACCTGCAGCTTGGCATGCGGTGCATAGGAGCAGGCGCACAGTGCTACCAGGCACATGCCTCCCAGGCCCTCGATGAGCATGACTTGCTTCCACGAGTACCGCATTAGCAGGGCGTCTGTGATGGCTGCCATGACCAAGGTGCCACTGCCGCTGCCCGCCACAGCGATGCCCGTGGCAAGGGAACGCCGCTTCTCCCAGAAGTGAGCCAGGACAACGATGGACGGAACATAGGCCAGTGAGAAGCCCATGCCTGTCAGCACGCCGTACGCCAGTGTGACGTGCCACAGCTGTGAGCTGAGGGAGGCAAGAGACATGCCCAGGCCAATGACGGCGGCGCCTAGCAACGCCACAGGGCGAGTGCCGTACGCGCGCACAAGCACCCCTGAAAGCGGAGATGTACCCATCATGAATGCCTGCAACATGATTAAAAGGTGCCTGGTTTGTTGAACATCCGAGTGGAGTACGCATTTGAGGATGCGGAACGGTCAGGAAGATCCTGGCAGTAGCCACGCACCATGGCCAGGGCGGGGACCCAGGCAGCAGAGCCCTCGTTTGCGTTGAATTCATTCACGATTTCCACGAAGAAAATTCCAAAACTGTACTGTAGGCCGAGGACTGCACAATGGTGGAGTGCGGCGTCATTCATGAGGAATATTCTTGGTAACCAATTTCAATCGTTGCCTTGTGCCTTGCGGGCCGCACTCACCCAAATTGTGCACCAGAAACGAGCCTAGAACAACTACCCAGGCATAGCCTCTGTCTGTGTCAGAACGACTGCAGCTTTGCATGGCTCGCAAAGGGAGGAGAGATGGAATCAGCTCGCCCTGTACGAAAACTGCTCACGTAAACAACAAGAGCCACAGCTCAAAATGCAGTCAAGCGGTTTCAGTTGAGCAAGAAAGGTCGCCACCATCTCATTCGCATCGCATGTGTAAAGTACTCTTCAACGACACGAGCCCAGCGCAGGGGGGTGCAGAAAAATAGTGAGACTGACCGCAGCAATTGTCAAGCGCAGTGACAGGTGAGCCGCAATCAAACAATGTCAGTTATTAAGTTTTTTGGTGCCCAGTGGGCGAGGGTGCGCGGCCGAGGGGGTAGTGCAATCCCAAGGCCACGCTTGCGTACTACATGGCAAGCCAGAGGTAGTATGCCCCGACGACAAATTGCTTTGACTAATTGGGGACAGTGTCCCCAATTCTCTTGTCAAAGAGAATAGAACAGTTACTACACAACAATCCTAGCCAATAAGGCAAGAGAAGGATAGGTCTATCACAGCTCATAGGAAATGCCCTACCCAAGAGCAGCATTCCCTGAGTGTCATGCCAGTGGGAACAGACCCCCGCTAACTGCACTGCACCATACAGCTCCAGCTGAGAGCAAAGAGTAAAAACACTTCATGCTTGTAAGAAAACATCGCATCAGCAGACCCTGTTTAGCTAGCTTCTTGATCACCATGGCACTGGCAATGCGTCGTGTGCTTCACAGCGTGGCTGCTGGCAGCGGCAGCGCTGCATGGCTCCGCGCATCTCGCGGCTTCGCCACTCAGGCTCCTTGGGTCAAAACCCTCAACGCAGATCTTGAACATACCGATCCCGACCTGTTTGATATTTTGGAACACGAGAAGCGTCGCCAGCGCGACTCCGTGTGCCTCATCCCTTCGGAGGTGAGCAATTTGATCACTGCGTAACTCAATGCAGTCTTCGAATTTCGCACTCAACACGTGCGCCAACACGAAAAGCACGACGATACCTCTGTTCAGAACTTCACGTCCAAGTCAGTTTTTGATGCCTTGGGCTCCGTTTTGTCCAACAAGTACAGCGAAGGGTATCCAGGCGCTCGGTAAGTCGCCCGCACACGGCCTGGGAGCAATTCCTCACTTTCCGCACGCCTTGCGGACTGCGCTGCTGATCAACTCTGAGGGTTCCTTCACACACCGCTGCACAGATACTATGGTGGTAACCAATACATTGACAAAGTTGAATCTTTGTGCCAGAAGCGTGCCTTGGATGCATTCAACCTCGACCCTGCCAAGTGGGGCGTGAATGTGCAGTCTCTCTCTGGTTCCCCTGCCAACTTTGCTGTGTACACTGCGCTGATGGAGCCCCACGGGCGTATCATGGCGCTGGACCTGCCCCATGGAGGGCACCTCTCCCACGGCTACCAGACGGACAAGAAGAAGATCTCCGCCACCAGCATCTACTTCACCTCCATGCCCTACCGGCTGCATGAGGACAGTGGCCTCATCGACTACGACACCATGGCCAGCAACGCCAAGCTGTTCCGCCCCCAGGTGCTCATCGCGGGCGCCTCCGCCTATTCCCGCTTGTACGACTACGCCCGCATGCGTGAGGTGGCGGACAGCGTGGGCGCTTACCTCATGGCTGACATGGCACACATCTCGGGGCTGGTGGCTGCAGGCAGTATCCCCTCCCCCTTTGAGCACTGCGATGTGGTGACCACCACCACCCACAAGTCCCTCCGGGGGCCCAGGGGGGCCCTCATTTTCTACCGCAAGGGGGTCCGCTCCATCAACAAAAAAGGCGAGGAGACACTTTATGACCTGGATGCAAAGATCAACTTCGCGGTGTTTCCTGGGCTGCAGGGGGGGCCCCACAACCACACCATCGGCGCCTTGGCCACAGCGCTCAAGCAGGCTGCCTCTCCCGAGTTCAAGGACTACCAGACGGCAGTCATGCAGAACAACGCCGCCTTCGCAGATGCCCTCAAGGCTGCTGGCATGAAGCTCGTGTCAGATGGCACAGACAACCACCTGGTGCTGGTGGACCTGCGTGGCAGTGGCGTGGATGGTGCCCGCGTGGAGCACGTGTGTGAGCTGGTGGGCCTGGCTGTCAACAAGAACACCGTCCCCGGCGACGTGTCCGCCATGGTGCCCAGTGGTATCCGTATGGGCTCCCCAGCCATGACCTCCCGAGGTGCGAACACGGAACACTTTACCAGCATCGCCGGCTTCTTCCAGCGCGCCGTGCAGCTGGCCATCTCCGCCAAGGGCCGAGTGGAGGGCAAGAAGGTGAAGGACTTCAAGACACAGGTGACGTTGCAGGATGCCGACATTGCACAGCTGGCCGAGGAGGTGACTGCGCTCGCTCGTTCCCTGTCTGTGATTGGCTTTGATGCGGAGAGCATGCGCCACAAGTGAGCTGGCGGCGGCGGCGGCGGCGGCGTACATAATGCATTGCTTGCTATTTGTCAGTACCCGCGAGGGTCTCTGCATTGTATCATGCCTGCTTTTCGCTGCTTCGTGTGGGGCCATAACCTGGCCTGTCTTGCTGCTGCAGGCACAGCTGCACAGGCGGCTTGGTGTGTGTCTGCAGGCCCCTGCTGCAGAGCCCAGGGGGGCCTCCGTGTGCGCTCACCGCATGGTGTGCATGCGCGTGCTGGACATCTGGAAGGACGCTGCAGCGGAGGGAAGGGGGGCCCCCGCGCCTGTCGCCCCCGCCACGGGGCGGGGCGCCACCAGCCGCAGAAGCCGCAGCCGCGTGTCCCGTCCGCTCTGGTGCATCTTTTTCACTGTTAGCCGCAGCACGAAGGTGCGCAGGTAGGCGTTCTGCCCCTCCTTGCTGCTGTCGCCCAGCGGGACGTGCACCCATCTGTGGAAGAAGCAGGTGAACTGGTGAACAGCTGCCCCCCACGGGCGGGCGCCTGGGCTGTGGCGAGGCACGGAACGGCGCTGGGCACATACCCCGAAGGCTGGGTGACGGTGAAGTTCATGATTTCTTCGACATTGTTCTTCATGGTTCCACAGGAGATGGATATCTATGACACGCGTCAGTACAGCTGTGAGGCTACTGTCCGCAGCTGCATCGTACCTCCTCGGGAGTGTAGCTCTCATCCTCCGAATAGTTCACGCAGAATGCGATTTTTGAAAGTGCAGTACGCTTTGAGAACTGGAATGTGAGTGTGTGTGGTGCAAGTCCGTCGGACTGCCAAAAGGTTGTGATCTGCAGAAAGCTTGCTTGCAGAGAGCTTTCTTGAGCTGGCTCGCCGTTACCACTCTTACATCATCGTCCATGAGCTTGTCAACTCCATGGCCTGACTTTGAGCCAGAAACAAACCAAAACGCCTGCTTTGATACATCAATACTATCGCTGGGCAGTTTAAACGCCGTCTTCTTCACAAACACCGGGGAGTCGTCGGACCCCTCTGCAGCTGCTGCAGTGCCTGCGGCCTCTGCTTCTGCAGCCGCCTGCGCCATCCCCCGCACTTACGCAGCATAAAACGGTGCAGAAAATACAGTGAGGGGCTATAGTGAATGTGTTGCCAACTATTTGCGGGTTTGGCAGGCATAAATTGTTGGGACAGCGCTTGGCCGACATGGGCTGCTGCTGTGGAGGGCCCCTGCTCAACCGCGCACACCCGCCACCAAGCCCCAGCATACAGACACTTGACAAGCCACATCCAATGCTGCACCCGCACATGTGCTACAGTTTGGCTTCGGGGGCGGCATGGCTTTCAACCTGTGCCTGCAGGTCCCCATCCACACGAGGGGGTGCATCTGCCAGGGCACTCCCCCTGACAGCCGTCACTGCACTGGCCCAGTGCAGGATTCCCCGGCCACTTGCAAGGGTGCGGTGCGACGGGATGCATGAGAAGAAATGCCCCCCCCCTGGCAGCAACATGAGGCAGTCTTGAGGGGGGTGCTTGCAGGCATCAGCCACCCGGCGCAGCTTCAAGGCGTGCCAGAACCTCAACGCCTCCTCAGGCGGAACAACGCAATCGTTACTGCCGTGCACCAGTAGGCAGGGCGGAACAGGGGCCCCCCTCATCCCCCCCCCCATCAGTGGGGCAGGGCACTCCTCTGGGGCCCGCGCCCCCCCCAGCATCACCAGCTGCCCCGATGCAGTGCCCCCCCCCATAGAGGGCATGGCAGGGAGGGCAGCAGACCCATGCACATGGGTTGCTTTCCCTGCAGGCACGCTGCCGGACATGGGGCCATGTGGCCGCGGCCGCACCTGTCTGGGCAGCACCGGGGGCACCTGCACCTGGAAGTCAGACTGGTCAGCCGAGCCGCCCCCAGCACCCTCCCCTAGGGGGGCATGCGTGACGCGCTGGAGCTCAGGATCCACACTGTAGCTGCCGTTGCGGTGTCGGAACACGGCTGTGGGCTGTACAATGCTGCTGAGGTAAGGCTGCGCAGAGGGGGTAGACACCCCCCCCGTAACGGTGTGCAGGGGGGGTACGACTGGTGTTCGCCGCCCACCCCAGCTTGATGCAGCCGCAGCATTCTCGTCGGCAGCCAGCTGCAGAAGGTCAGAGTCAGAACCACCACCAAGTGGGGCATGAGCTTTCTCACACACCGGAACACCCAACGCATACTGCATGACAAAGCGCTGGGCAGAGGCGAAGCTCCGATGTGCCACACCAGCTGCGTTCTGGCGGCGAGGGTCCAGCGCCCCCGGCAAAACCGCGGAGTGCACTGCGCAGTGCAGGCTGGCACGAGCCGCCGCCCCCGCTGATGTGGACGCCGCATTTGCAGCTTTCACGGAGCGGTTCTGCTCACGCGACAGGTGTTCGGGTCCCAGCACGTGGTGGAGCGGCGAGGCCAGCACAAATGGTGCCCGGGTGCGGGCATACCTCCTGCGCAGCAGCAGCTGCAGCAGCTGGAACCCGCTGCGTGAGGGGTCTCGCTGCGCCATACTGTCCCCACTGTCTGTCAGGTCCACCACGGGATGAATGGCCACCACTCCAGCCACAGACGTGTCTACGCCTTGTGTGCCTCTCTGCAGGGCTGGGGCGTTTGCGGTCAGCCCCAGCATAAGTGCTACGTGGCCGCCAGTGGAGTCACCGCATGCCACCACCCGCCTAGGGTCCCCCCCCCACAGCCTGCAGTGCAGCTTGCACCATGCCAAGGCCCGCTTGGCGTCTGTAAGGGGTTGTGGCCATATCACTGACGGGATGGTGCGTGGATGGGGGAGCATGACCACCCACCCCGCCGCCGCCGCCTGCATGACCAGGGGCCGACTGCCCACCCCCCGGGAGGACACGGCCCAGGACCAGGAAGTGAAGTGTAGCAGCACGCCCCGCAGGGGGGCGCCCCGGGGGAGGGGTGTACACACCACCTCCATGTCCAGCGCTGCCCGTCCGTCGTGGAAGCGCCAGTAGGGGACGCGTGTGCGCCGGCAGCCCCAGGGGGCTAGCAGGCGGGGGGCCGGCAGTGCAAGGGACACGAGCACCTCACGCCCCCCCCCCACTGCAGAGAAGCCGCGGGTGGACACACCTGCCTCGTGCAGTGCAGCGCGCAGGGCTGCCCCCGTGAAGGCGTGCTCCTTCATGCTACGCAGGAAGTGATATACTGCCTGCCCAAGCATGCCAGCAGCACCCCACCACATCAAAGGGCGGCCTTCAAATCGGCTGGACAGTGCAAATGCAGATGAGCCCGCAATGCCAATACCGGCAATTGGTAACTCAGTGGGCATGCTCTGTAAGGCGGCCAGCAGCCTGTGAAACGTAGTGTCCAATGCGATGCAGCTTCGGCTTGCGGGAGCGGATATTTCTTACACATTGCCACTGGCACCTGCGCCTCCCCGCGAGGTGTGCGCTGTCGTGCGCAGCATATATGCCCATACGGTGTGAATGATCAACTCTGCATCGTTGATTCCGATCAACCTTGCCACAAGGCTCCCGATGCGCTGCACGATGGACATTGCCCTGCACTCAACCAGCTGTGCCCAAAGAGAAGGATGCTAGTACTACGCTATTGGCATGGAGTGCACAGTATCTACAACTATGAAGAAACCAAACAAACCAAAAATCTCGACGTTGATGTTGCTGTCTTGAGTGGCCTGTAAATTATTGAAGATCTCCAGCTGTGTCTGTGACACTCCTTGTTTAAGAGGTGGGCAAAAGTCGGCTACACCCCATACAAACAACACTGCAAAACTGCAAATGCCTGTACCCTGATCCCGGTCCAATCAAAAACGTTTTGATTATGACAGCTGGACTACTGTCTGGCCTTCCTGCGCACGAACCACCTGGATTTTTCCTCCAGGGCTTCCACACAGGAGCAATTTCCACGAGGTGCAATAGTGCCCTGAATTGAGGTTGCTAGTTGCCTGTAAACACCATGGCAGCACCCACAAAGGACTCAATGGATGCTGCCTTCATGGCTGCTGCGCAGAGTAGCGGCGGAATTCAACCACTGCTGCAGAACTTCTTTCGATTTCTTCACGAGAAGACCGACTTCTACGTGGTAGATCCGAACCCAAAGCGTCCTATGGGTTTTGATCACGGCGTCGCAGAGCAACTGGTAAGCATCTGACATATGTTTTACGTTGTTCTTTTTGTTTTCAATTGCGTGCAGGTGCTCGGTGCGTTTCGCGCAATGCCCATGAAAGGCCCAGACGGCAGGGTAGCTGCACAGCAAGCAGCGGCCGCCAAGCAGCCACAGGACACAGCTTCTCCTAATTCTGCGCCTACAACCACACCATCACAACACGCAGCAGCATCTGGTTCGACAAATCACGGCACTAGGCCCACTGCGCCGGCAGTGGCCGCTGCTGGAAGCAGCAACGCTGAAATAGCCCCCCCGGACAAAGCAACGAAAGCTAAGCAGCCCCCAAGCCTGCAGTACACAGCAAGCGGCGCACAGGTTCCCGTGGGAAACGGTGGGGTGGGGCCAGATGGCTCATACGTGTGGACACAGACACTGCAGGACTGCACTGTGCACATCCCAGTACCCCCCTCCTGCACTGGTAAACGGGTTCAGGGGGCCTTCAAAAGCACCTCCGTGGAGCTGCATGTACGAGATGTCCCAGGCGCCTCTCTAAGCGGCGAGCTGGGCGGGGATGTCGTGCCAGATGAGTGCTTGTACACGCTGGACCGCGACTCAAGCTCATGCACCCTGACCGTTACATTTGAGAAACGCACCGAGACGTGGTGGCGATCCGTCATCAAGGGCCACCCTGAGATCGACGCCAGTCTAGTGGACAGTACTCGCCACGTGTCTGAGTATGACGACGAGACGCAGGCCACCATCCGCAAGCTTGTGGTGAGTTCCCGCCCACCCGCCGCCGCCAGGCAAGCGTCCTCCGCAGCCACATTGTATTTTGCAGGTGGAGCAACACGAAAAGCGCATGGCGGCGGGTGAGTAGCCCCCCCTCACCCCCCATGTTCCAAGTGTAGCAGAGGCACCGGATCTCCGGCGGTGTCTGCGGCGCGTACACCAGACGACGCAATTGGCGCAACCCCCAAGGTGGGAAGGGCCTTGACGATGTGGCATGTGTGAAGCACGTCACTTCTGGCCTTGCGTCTTCCCCCAGTGTGTTTGTGTGCTGCAGCAGTTGCTGGGCTGGTGCGGGGCACACTCCCCGGGGCATCCCCCAGCGCGCCCCACCAAGCCGGGAGCCTGGCATGGACTTCACAGCAGCTGGAGGAGCACAGGCACAGTGTGTGCGCACAAGCTTGATATGCCGGTGTTGTATGCAGCTGATGGTCTGCGTTTTGAGACTGGCTGGCGTGTGCGCATGAATTCTACGCAGGGGGTGTCAAGGCTGAGGTAGCTCCCCGAAATGTACGCGGATGCCACGGGCAACCAATTGACAAAAAAACTACAACAGCAGACTAAAGGTTTAGAGACTCGACCTGGATATTTGCGCTGACCTGACTAGTGTAAGCTTTGGGGCATAGTACCAGCAGCAGTTAGCAGGCCACGCGCCAGCATGCGGCAGGTTCACTTGGCAGTAGCGCTTGCTGCTGCTGTATTTGCCCGTGCAGCTTCTGCATACAAATACAAGGTGAAATATCGTTTCGATGGATCGCTTGACAACCAGGAGCTGTCAGAGGGGCCAATGTTTGCGAAGCTGGATGTACGTAGTAGCAAGTAGACATTGCAGGGAAAGCGCTCGCCACGTTTACCACGGTGTGCAGGCTCCATTTGGCGACTCAACACCCTTCATCGAAGTGGATGCGCACTTCATGACAAAAGAAACGGCAGGCATTACTGTGAACTATGTGTTCTATGATGAATTCACCGCCAAATACATAGGCATCCAAGATGACAGCGGGAAGATTCAGCAGCTCTGCTGCTCTGAAGGCGTTACCAACACATACTGCACAGGCAAAACGGGCCAGGTGGCCGTGACCACCAGCACTGGCTGGCCTGCCGTGCATTCGAGCGCCATCCCCGGCAACGGGCGCTTTGGCGCACAGGAGGCAGTGCGCCAAACGGGCTATCAGAGCGTGATGGTGGCCTTGTGCGCTGCCGGTCCCGATGTCCAAGCAACCATGGATGTGCAGGTCACCGCAGACCTGACCTTCAAGAACCCGTACGGGTATGTCCCTGGCGCCATGTACGCCATGCTGCCTTGGCACGGCGTCATGTTCTGCCTGTACGCGCTGTTCTGCCTTGGGTATATCGTGGTGATGCTGCGGAATAGGGCGTTCTTGTTGCCGCTGCAGTACACTGTGCTGGCAGTGGGGGGCGCGGGGCTGCTGGAGGCCTCCGCATACTTCTTCATGTACCTGTCCAAGAACGCCTCTGGGGAGGCCTCCTGCTGCCCCGCCTCGGCAGATGTGATCTTCGCCGCAGTGGTGTCGGTGCTGAAGACCGCCTCCTCAGCAGTGGGTCTGCTGGGTGTGTGCATGGGCTTCGGCGTGGTGCATGAGCGGCTGTCCCGTGGCATCACCCTCCGCCTGGGCGCCCTGTGGTTGCTGCTGGTGGGCTTCGGCATCAACGCCGAGGTACGCCGGCTGACGGAGTATGAGGTGGCTGCGTCGGGGTGGGAGCTGCCGGTGGTGGTGCTGCAGCTGGTGCTCATCATGGGCATCTACAGCGCCCTCACCACCACCATTAAGGACCTGCACACAGCACGGCAAACAGCCAAGCTGGAGATGTACACCCGCCTGTACAAGATGCTGTATGTGATGCTGGCTGTGTGGGTGTTGCAGAGCTTTGTGCGGCTGCTGGCAGGCGTGAAGGCTTTCCCCGTGTCCTGGCGTGCCCTGTGGTTCTTCAATGAGTGGTACAACCTGCTGTACCTTGGTGCCCTCCTGGGCGTGGCGTACATCTGGCTACCCTCCCAGTCTGCCCAGCAGTACCTGCTGTACTCACAGCCCGTCATGACTGACGACATGAGCTTCTCCCAGCGGCAGGCTGTGGTGGCTGTGGGCGCGGAGGCTCCTGACGACGCCGGCAGCCTCATCAGCATGGAGGAGGGAGACGTGGGGGACGACTCCCGCCTGGATGCATCTGGGGTGGAAATGACGCACATTGGCCGAGGGGCGTTTGCCCTGGGGGATGAGGAGGACGACGAGGGGGGTCAAGGGGGGCTAGTGGATGAAGATGACGTGGAGATCGACCTGGCCGCCCTGGATGACAGCGGGGACGATGTGGAGCTGGGCGTGGGGCGGTGAAATGCATTAATGCAAAGCAGGTGCAACGACACTCGCCTTGATTTGTTTTAACTTGCGGTCGTTGCCTCGGTACCACGCACAGCAGGCTGCCCACTCACCACAGCACCACGCACAGTAGGCTGCCCACTCACCACAGCACCACGCACAGTAGGCTGCGCAGTGTTGGATACAACGGCGTTGGATGCAGGTGCTTCAGACTGCAGTGCTGCTGCGGCGTTCAGCGCTGCAAGCCGCTTTCGCCGTGACGCCGCCCTGTCCCCAGCATCTGGGCTCAAGCCGCTGGCGATGGCGGTGACGGCAGCTGCTAGCTTGGCCTGGGCGGCTGCTGAGGCGTGCAGGGTGCGCACAGCTAGCTCCAGGCTGGGCGGTCGCATAGGCAGCGCAGCCAGGGCAGCAGTGTACGCGGGCTCCGGCAGCTGAGCCCCCGGGGCGCTGAGCACCCCGTTGTGTACAATACGGTTGGCCGCTTCCACCACACAAGCCACACGGTCAAAGGCGCAGTATGCGACTACATCCAGACACGTTCGCTTCAATGGGGGCTTGGGCAGCCTGCAAAAAAACAGGACCAGTCAGCCCAACTCGACACGGCAGTTGGGTGTGGGGGGGGGGGCGTACCTGCTTGAGAACGCCTTAGTGAGTGAGGGTGTTGCTGTGAAATACGCCTCACGGCATCGAGCGAACTCCCTGTACTGCAGTGACGTCATGTTCCGTGTTCTGCGTACAAACAGTGCAGCTTGACGGGCGGTTGCACGGGACAGCAAGCCGGCGATCCTCACCTGACATTCGCGAATCGCAGGCGAGTCTTGAAAGCTTGCCAGGGCGATAGGGCCCCCTGTGCAGCCATAGCAGAGGCTGAATCTATCTGCACGTCTATTGCTGGGCCGCCGGATGCCTCCTGCCGCATCTCCAGCTCCGCGTTTGCCTCTAATTCCGCAGCCAAGTCTGCCTCCTCCTCATCCTCCTCCCCCACCACCAGCATGCCCCGCGCCAAGCCATCACTCACGGCGGCAGCAGGCATGTCATCCCACACCAGGGAGGCATCCTCATCGAGGGGGCTGGAGGCAACAACACCCCCCCCCTGCACCCCCTCCCCCCATTCCTCCAGCTCCTGGTCATCCACTGGGGACTCGTCACCCCCCTCCTCACCCCCCCCCTTGTCCCCTTTAGCCATTTTCTTCATGGCTTTCCACCGGAAGTACACTGCCACCGCCCCTCCCATATGCTGTGAAATTAGCTTCAAGGACACGGGCTTGACATCGGAAAGCACACGCAGCATACGCACGATCTCCGAGGCATACCGCATGGCGTCAGCTTCCAGTGCAGCCGCCACTTGCAGGGAGGGGTGACAGCTGTCCCCGAAGCCATACATCATGGCCCGCAGCTCCGAGCAGAAGGCAGCGCCCTCAGGCAGCACCCGGGGGATGAAACGCTTCACGGCAGCCTTGCCCTGCTCCCGCAGTGCCGCTGCCCGCTTCGCCCGCCGCACTGCCAGCTGCTGCTGCTTGGCTTCCGCTGCGCTGAGCAGGCAGGAGTCGTCTGCTGTGGGGCTTGTGGTGGCACCTGCTGCTGTCGCCTTCGGACTCGTGCCCTGGCTCTCGGGGTCCTCGCCTGCAGAGGAATCTGAATCTGTGACAACTTCATCCTCAAGGTAGTAACGGGTTGCAATGGGTATAGCTGAGCGTTTTCGGCGAGGCTTCTTGCGGGACACTGGTGTGCTGGTGGCTCCTGCGCGCAACCGCTTCGGACGCGAGGACGCGGAATTTGAAGCCGGCGAGGCCAAGTTCTCGTCTGTAGATTGTGGAGGCTGGTAAAGCGATAGAAATTGACCATCTGCGGTCTTCATTAAATTGGACATGAGGTTTGTGGGGGTTGAAGCTGGCATCATGCACGAGCTACTGCTTGCAGAAGCAGCTTGGCCCAAGGGGCTGGGAGTGTGACGAGCCTGACTGGATGAGGCTGTGCTGGATAATGACACGGTAGCAGGAGCGGGCGCTGGTTCGGGAAGAAGAGTTCCAGTGCTGAGGGCTTTTACCACTTTCTTTTTGTCCTTTGGGTGAAGAGCTGCCCAATCAGGCGACTGAAGAAACAGTTCGTGAGCAAACGAGGATTGCTGTGCAGTGACTATGAACGTACCTTGCGCACGTCCCGACTGTCTTGCGAAAGCTTGATGAGATTTCTAATGATCACATTTAATTCATAGGCTGGAAGACGCTCCGGCTGACCAGCTGCCTGCGCCATACTCTGCTCGAACAGTGCACGAAACTATCCAGCTGCTCCAGGAAATGTCGCCGAGGATTCGAACTGGGCATAACAAGGCGAAAAAAAGGCCACATCAAGAGATTCTTGGTATCATACATCTGGCCTTTCATCAATGCAGTGCTGGTTCAAATAAAATAATCCTCGCAGCCAGAGGGCGCCCCCCCCCTTGCATACTCTTGGCACCGTGGTGGCGCGGTCACGGGGGGGCCATGAGCCGACAGCAGCGCTTGGCCCAGCAAGCATCCCAGCCCAAAAGCGTATGAGTGGTACAACAGCTTTGTCTTTCACCTTTTTGTATTCTGCCCGCCCGTGTTCTGAGTCACTTGCCCCTTCTGGGCATGATCCATGGCTGTGGCTACCCCCATGCCCAGAATTGCAAACAAGCCAAGCTGCAGAGGCCACCAGGCCCGCCGCACAGCAACCGCTTGTCGATGAGCTGCTGCTCGTGTGCGATAGTGGTCCCGCTCCATGGGCCCACGGTCCGCAAACGCCACGCCATACCTCCGCCAGCGTGCCTCCTTGCGCACCTGCTGGGCTTCTTCGGCGCCGCCTGTGGGGTCGCCGCTGAAGGCAGCTCGCCAGCCGCCTGTACATGCAGTCGCAGTTGGAGTTGCATTTGTGGTGGTTGCACCAGGGGGAAGGGGTCCTAGGGGGGGTCACTCACTCTGGTTCATCTCCTTGTACCGCTTGTACAGTGCTTCGTCCCGCTGCTCAGCTGAGGGGCCGAAGTGCATTCGGTTCCATTCATCGAAGTCAAACTGTACAGCAACTACAGTGGCGCTGGCGGACATGCAACGGGGCACGGTGTGACGTGTGTGCCGCAGGATGCAAACAATGCATGTGTGGATGCCGCTGAGCACTGCGCGAAACTTGCCTGTGTGCTCGCTTCAGGCCTGTCATTGTATTGCTTATAAAACTCCGATTGGCTTGTGTTCACCGTGTACCCCATTTTAGCTGCCCATTCCCTGATTCGCTCGTCATCAGTAGCGGAATTTGGCCCTGCGCCCCCCGAGAAGCCAGCTCGGCTACCTGTGCCAGATGAACCGGCCCACGGCTTCGTCAGATCGTACGTTCGGCGCTCTATAGGATCACTCAGTGTAGCGTATGCTGCGTTTGCATCTTTGAACTTTGCTTCCGCAGTCTGCATGAGCACTTGTGAGCTTGGGCAAGACAGCTCGGCAACAGCCAGCAATACGCACTGCATCGTCTTGATTCAAATCAGGGTGGTACTTTTTGGCTGCGAAGTGTGTCATTTGATATTTTGATATGGCATTGCATTTGGTTGGCACCTACCAAGCTTCCTGTATGCCTTTTTAATGTCAGCTTCAGTCGCTGACCTAGTAACGCCAAGCACTGCGTAGAGGTCAGCACTTGCAGTGGTAGAAGCCATGATAAGCAAGCTGCTAATCAACTGATACAGAAGGCTGTGAGAGGTCTTTTGGAATGCCTGCCAGCATGCGATGGCGCAGCCAAGTCACACGTTTGCACAGCAGCATGCTATTTTGCAGCCCTAGGCAATTCAACCCCCGCACAACATGATATGAATTGCATGTTCTCTCACCTCTCAAAAATACACTTCAAGTAATGCACAACATCGAAACGGAGAGACGCGCCATCCATGTTTGACTGTGCGAGTGGTCCGACTAAAATAGGGCCAAAGACCGGCATTGTGTCGAGACCCAAGAACTTTCTACTGCGGTGCAGACGAACAGGTTTGCCACAGACAGCAGCTCTTCAAACTACGGCACGTCCACCCTGGTAAAATGTCACATTACGCAGGCAGTGTAGCTGATGACAGCGATGCTGAGTCTGTTGCACGGCAGCAGCACCACCCAGCCTTGATAGCTGCGGCAGTAGCGAGCCGCACTGCCAGCAGCCGTGGCTTACGCCATGAGCTGAATGCCATTTTAGCAGAGCGTGATGAGCAAGAGCGTCTGCTCCGTGAAGAACGCCGTCGGAGTGAGCAGCAGTCGCGCATTCTTCGCGGCGAGCTGCACAGCCAAATGAACATCAATGCCCGCCTGCGGGAGGAGCTGGCGCTGCAGCAGCAGCGACAAGCTGCTCACACCTCCAGCCATGTCCACGAAACGTCAAGCAGCTTTTACTTGGGTATGTCCCGCACATTGTCGTCTTTTGCTGGACTGTGCGCGTTCGCAATACTTTTCTAGACGCACCACTGCTTCGACCGTTGACAATCTCATACACCTCGCACTGCAGAGCACGCCAGCTCCGCCCAGGAGGAATTGCACGACACAAAGACAGAGCTGATTCAAACAAAGGCAGAGGTTGATACATTGACGTCAGCTGTGCGCAAACTGCAGATTAAGCTGAAAGCAGCCCGACAAGCCAAGGTAAGCATGCTTGCTGTCGCAGCGACCAGCCGTTTGCAGCCTCACAGCTCGCTGCACGTGCAGGAAAGCGAGGCAAAGGCAGGCACCTCATCATCCAGTGCTCATTTGGACGACATGCATGCCTTGTCCAAGTCTCATTTGGCTGCCCTGCGTGACGCTCGCGCGGCGCTGCTGGATCAACAGGAGGCTACTCAGGCCGCAGCTGCTGACGCCCAACGCCATGCCCGTGCCGCAGCAGAGGCGCAGCAGCGTGTCATCCAGCTGCAGGGCCAAGTGCGCGCAATGCACGAGGGCTCCACCGGCCCCCCCTCCGACACCAGCGCGATTGCCCCCCCCCTAATGTCCCACATCCGCCAGCTACCCCCCCTCCCGGCATACATGTGCGATGGCACCTTTGGGCCTGTCCCTCAGGACTTACCAGAGCCCATCCCAGAGGGCCAGGCACCCCCCCCTGTGCGCACCACTGACGTGGTAGCTGCAGTGCACACCCTGTGTCAACACTACACCTTCAGCCTGCAGGTGGTGTCCCTCCTCTCAATCCGCCTCCGCAAAGCAAAACGGAACATGGCCGCAGAAGACATGAATATGCCCGGGGGGGAGGAAGAACACTCTCTGCAACGCCAAGCGTTCACGCCGGGCGGCGTCGCGGGGTCCTCCCCCGCCCAGGGTTCAACCCGGAACACGCCCACCCAAACAACCCAACTGCAACCCTACACAGCTGAAGGTAGGAGTTTGACGACCCCTGGTGGCACCTTGCGTCGCCTGCACCCCGGCGTATCGCCTCGGGTGTCGGCCCTGTTGGGCAAAGTGTACAAGGACGCAGACAAGATGTCTGGTGACGCTGGGGGGGGTGCAGCAGGGCGAGGTATGTCCCCTGGCCGCCGGCGCGCCATGGAGGGCGGCACCTTGGAGCTCATGGACGCCCTGCACGCCCTTGAAATGGCACAGGTGGCTACGGCTGCCCTGCGGGGTAACCTGTCCGTCGCCGAAGCAGAGCGCAACGAAGCCCTGGAGGAAGCCGCACAGGCCCAAGAGGCTGCTCTCATGGCTGCTGCACAGGTGGACGACATGCAGGAGGAGCTGGTCGCGCTGCGACGTGCTGCTGCGGAGATGGGCGAGAGCATGGCAGATGCCCAGGCGGATTGGGCTCGGCGTGAGGCCCAGTTGGAGGACGACCTTGCACAGGCCCAGCTGAGTTTGCTGCAGAAACAGGCAGAGGCCACCCATGCAGCTGCACAGGCGGCGGGGGAAGATGTGTCACAGGGACACCTGCAAAAAGAAATGCAGTACTACGGCTCCCCGGGCAGAGGGGGTGCAAGGGGGCTCAATGGCAGCGGCGTCTCTGCCTCGGACGTGCAGACGCACTCCTTCCATCGAGAAGACAGCGCCACGGAGGGCCGTGCCATCGGGCAGCTGCAGGGGGTGCTGGGGGAAGCCAACGGGCACATCCAAGCCCTCAGCGCACAACTGGCAGAGCTGAGCAGCGACAAGCAGCAAGGCCCTCAGCGGGGCGACGCCCTGGCACTCAAAGTGCACGATCTCACATCGCACCTGCTTGGGCTGCAGCGGGGCATGGAGAAGCTTGCCCGGCGCACCCGGCGACTACAGCTGCAGCAAACAAGGGCGGCGCCGTCGCAGCCTACGACTGCGCAGCTGCAAGACGCACAGGGGGTGCACACAAACGAGCTGCACGGCACTGCAGATGCAGCATCGCCCGCCAAGCCTCCTGCTGTTCAGCGTATGGGGGCGTCACCTTCCTCCCCCGTGTCCGCGCTCGCTGCGACTGCACACCCCATGAGCCCCCCCCTCAGTGCCCATCGACCCCCCCGACACGGCACTCGCGTGTGGGGGACCCCTGTCTCACAGCGGGATATGCATGCAGTGGACGCATCCCCTGCCCGCAGCGAGGCTGCTGTGCAGGCGGGCGCGCTGCCTGGTGCAGTTGACAGCGCAGCCGCCCTGGAGGGCGCCCTCTCAGCCCTTGACGTGTCATCCGATAGCGTGCAGGCACTGCTCACCTCAAATGACCGCCTGGTAGCGGCACTGGGGGAGGTGAAGCACGACTTCGCAAGCGTGATGGGGGTCATCAGGGGGGGGTCGCAGGCCCATAGCCCCCCCCCTCGCCGCAGCCCCCCACGCGCCAGTGCAGCCGACAGCGTCGCTCACTCCACGTCTCAAGACAGCACAGGAATGGCGCCGTGGGCGATTGCCATGCAGCTAGCAGCCACGCGTGCTGCAGCGGCCGAAACAAGTGCCGTGCTGTCCTCGGCCAAGTCGAGAGCGGATGCTGCATCAGTGGCGTCCGATGGACAGGGGTCGCAGGCTGCTGGAACCGACAGCATGTCGCTTCGACGCAGCATCACGGCACCGTCGGTGCGGCCTGTGGGCGCAGCTGCGCGCAGCACTGCACCTAAGCCTGTCAATGGGGGTCCCACCCCTGCCCGATCCGAGAGCCGGGACACGGGGCGCGACTTCAGCGACCAAGACATGACACCCCCCCCCTCCGGCACGCCTGCGCGCCTGCGACTGGTGGCAGCAGGCAGTGCTCCATCGCCACAGGAGGTACTTGCTGTCGCAGCGGTGCAATCAGTGGCGCCGCCTGCAGCTGCGGGTGGGGGCACCAACCCAGCCTTCCGGGGGTTCATGCCCGCCCCCGTGCTGCCCCCCCCCGGAATGGGCGCCAGCCGCGACAGGGAAGCCGCCCCCCCCTCGCAGTACCAACAGGCCCCCCCTCGTGGGTTCCGTGTGAGAGTCAGCCCCATGCTGTCCGGCAATGATGGGGCTGAGCATAGCTCCCCATCGGCCATGTGAGGGTGATTGCACTGTGCACCCCCCAGAGACCTGACCTGGGAGCAGGGGGTTGCGCAGCATGCCAAATTGAATTGCAAACGTGTCCAAATCAAATACATTTGCTTTTGCCCACAAATTTGGGCGTCTGCGTAGTGACACACGCAGCAGTTGCTCAGCGCTGCGACAACCTGACCTGCAGTGCAGTTCAGCTCACAACATGAGCAAGTTTGGCTTGAGCTGGCGGGGCGCTCTACGCCACAAAATCACCTCAGAGGCAAGCGATGACATGTCTGATGAATTCCATGCGCTGAACAACGGTACGTCTGTCGGGCTGGGGCAGCTGCAAGCAAACTGCGCCGATTGCCAGCCAAGACGACGGTTCGGCTAGACGAACTTGCATGCCTTGCACCACTTTGGCTGCACAGGCTTGAAGCACACACGCACCTTTATGGAGGATGCATTGCAAGTTGTGAAGAAATTTGTCGCGGCAACTCAGGGTAAGTGTTGCATGGTACTGCGACGCCATGGCGCATCAGCTGTCCGACCATGCTCCAGCTGGACCTGACAACTTTCTCATCCTGCCGACTTGTCATGCTGGGCGCAAGGCATTTTGTATATCATTCGTGTTTACACTTGCAGTTTATCAAACTGAGATGGAGTCATTTCACAGCTCAATGGAGAGCATGCTGCGAGAGAAAGCCTGTCCCCCATTTTCCGCAGGCTTCGCTGAGGAGACACGCTCTACCAACAGCGCCGTCAGTGCAGCCCTCGGGCAAATGTCTCGACGACTTGCGGCTAACTTTGAAGACTCTGTGGAAATCCGCCTGGCTGCAGAAATGGCGCACTGCAAAGCCACCAAACTACACGCGTATGAAGTCCTGCAAGTTCGCAACAACTTGGCTGGCCGCGTGGACGAGCTTACCAAAAGCTCAAAATTCAGCGATCAAACCAAGTTGGTGGAAGCTCAAAGTGCGCATCGTGCCGCAGTACAGGATTTCTCAGCTTTGCAGCAGCAGGTCATCTCAGGCATGGCTGCCACACAGAGCGATGCCTCCCTGGTGACGGGCGAGCTTGTATCGCACGCACTGGTTTGCCAGCTCACTGCGCACGCCACCAGCGCAGCCAGCCTGCGGCACCTCCTGGAGGCATTTGACGGGGAAGTGGCCGCCCTGCGCGCCCAGCGGGCAGACTGGTGGCGCTCTGCAGCACAGCTGACGGGGGTGCGGGGCATGGCGCCACCAGGCGTGCTGGCCCCCCGCACCGTAGGGCACAGCGGCACCAGCGCTGCTGTCCTGCCCAGCAGCCCTGACGACACGGTGCTGGACTCCCTGAAGGCGGGTCCCCCCCGCAGCTCGGTGCCAGTGCCGGGGGGGGTGCCCCCCAGCTGGGAAGCTGTTACGTACCACCTGTTGCCGCCAGCGCCACTGCCCCCCCTGCAGGGAGAGGTGGTGTCTCTCGTCGTCCCTCGCACGTGCGAAGCCACCACTGGGCGTTTGGGCACCCTCGTTGTGTCTAATTACCGCTTGCGATTCTTCCCCTGGCGACGCCCAGGCGCACCCCCCCCTAAAATCATCCAAGGGGGGGCCATGAGCTCCACTTACCTACCTCGCGGCCTTTCATGCGGAGATCTGGCTGTGGACACCGTGGCAGTACCCCCTGTAGCACAGCTACCCACAGCCAGTTCTTGGGCCCCCTCGGCTGCAGATGCCCCCCCCTCTGCAGAGGACAGCAAGCACAGCATGAGCATGAGCTTGATTGTATCAGCCACTGCACCACACAGTGTCACATCCATACCACTGCGGTCCATCGCCCAGTTGCAGGTGTCCACCACGGAGACTGTGCTGGATGCGCAGGGCAGTGGATCGGGACGAGGACGCATGGCAGCAGGGGCCCCCCCAACACCCCAAACACCCCGTTCACCCACCCGCAGAACCGTCAAAGCATCTGTCTTGTCTGTGTGGTGCACAGACCTCATGTCTGCGGTGTTCAATTTCGCGCATGCAGAGCACTGTGCGCAAAACCCCTTGGGGGGTGAGGGGGGGGTTGCGCGCTTTGGGGGGGGGGCCTTTTCAGATGCAGCCTTTTCCGCAGCCGTGAGTGACTGGAGTGCATGGGCCACCACCACACTGCCAGCTGACCTGGTGTCTGCACTGGGTATGATTGGGTCCGGGGGCGGTGCCGGCAGAAGTGTCTCCGTATCTGCAGGCCGCTCCCAGCTGCTGAGACTGCCAGCGGACAAGGCAGGCGCCTCTGTGGCTAAGGCCATGGAGAGCCACGTGTGGGAGGAATCGCCCAGCTTTGCCCTGGGGCATCGTCTGCGCCCCCCCAGCGTGGAGCTGCCACTGGGCTTGGCGGCGTTGCCAAATGGGGTGCTGCGTGTGGCTCAGCCATCGGTGGCGCAAGCGCTAAAGGGGTTGAAGGGGGGCTCCACTGGCGCAGACGGCAATGAAAAGCGCGTAGCCGTGCTGCGCCACTTGGTGTCGCTGTGGTCCCGCACTGCAGAGGGGGGTGCAGGGGGGGTCAATTTGGTGGACACCGAGGGCTGGTCCCTTCTAGACATGGCCCATGAGCTGAGCCGTCTGCGGGATGGGGAGCGTAACCTGAGACTAGCCCCCCTGAACACAGACTACAAGGTGTCCCCCACCTACCCTGCCCGTGTACTCACCCCCCGCAGCGTGGACGACAGCACCTTACTGGCCGCCGCCAAATTCCGCTCCAAGGCCCGGCTCCCCGCAGTGGTGTGGTGCTTTGGGGGGGTGACCCTGAGCCGGGCCTCCCAGCCCATGTCGGGTCTCTTCGGCTCCACCAACAAACAAGACGAGCAGTTGCTGGCCGCACTGGCGCCAATGGCGCTGCATGAGGGGCGGTGGACCCCCCCCTCCATGCCCCTCGAAGGGGGGGGGCACTTGCTGGTGGACACGCCTGCAGGTGCTGTGAAGGTCAGCATGGGGTGCAGTTTGCCTTCTTACCCTGTGGACCTGCATGTATTCTCGGAACAGCAGTGGGCCTACCCTGGCTTCAACTTCAACCAGCCGTGGGAAGACGAGAAGAGCGGTGCTGCCGCTGACTCTGACTCAGACGGCGAGGTCGATGGTGACGGTGCTGCTGCCGCCCTGAAGCGGCGCCAAAGCAGCGAGGGCTCCTCAGCAGAGTGGGGGGGGGCTTCCCCCGCCCCCGATAGGGGCACCCCTGCGGGGCGGCGCTCCATTTTCGATTCCCTCACGGGGGGCGGCAGTGCCCGCTCGGGGAAGGCTGCGGACACCACTACGGCGCCTGTGCGGCGTCAGTCCGTGTCCGCCCGAGCCCTGGGCGACACGGAAGGGGGGGGGGCTGGGCAGGCGTCACCCACCACGCGCCCCCGCGCCGCCACTGCCAGCGGAGGGGGCTTTGTGCCTGACCTGGGTAAGGCCATGGCGCCCGGCACCACCCTGGCCATCCTGGATGCCCGGCCCAGGGTGAACGCGATCTCGAATCGCGGCAAGGGGGGGGGCTCCGAGTCCGTTGCCCGGTACGGCTCTGCGGAATTAGCATTCTTGGGGATTGACAACATCCACGCAGTGCGAGATGCCCTGTCCCGGCTGAGAGCATCGCTGCTGTCTGCTGCATCAGCTGCCCTGCATTCAGCTGCACGTGTAGCCACGGTGGGCAGCGGTGGCACTGGTGCAGGGGGGGGGGCGCCGGTGGATGCAGAATTAGGGGACTCCACCCCGCAGTACTCTGGGAACGGACTGGATGGTGTTCCGGCTGAAGACCTTCCTGTGTTCCTACGTCCGCGCTCCGTGACCACCGACAGCCTGACCCTTGATTTACGGCGGGCACTGGTATCTGCCGGTGTTGTGCCGCTTGCCGCCATGGGACGCAGCAAGCGCACACTGGCCATTTCTGGGGAGTTCAACGGGAAGAGCTCTCGTCTGCTGGGCGAGTTTGACGCTGCAATGGGGGGGGGTGCCTCAGCGGCCAGCAGCGGTGCCCCTCTCCAAGCGTCAGCTGCCTTGCGGGCCCTGCAGGCGACGCTGCTGGACCGACACGCGCACTTCCCACTGGTGGCTTTCACGCCCCTGCACGGCACAGGGGGTGAAGGGGGGGGCTCGCGACAAGCCTCGATCGCGTCCTCTTTGCCGCGGCAGGGCAGCTTGGCGGCGTACGGATCCCTAGAGGTGACTGGGGATGGCAGTGCCACCGCTGCCGCCCGCAATCAGGCATACATGCCCACCCCCAGCCCCATTGCGCCACCACTGCCGCCACACATCGCCAATGTCCTGGCCACGGTGCGCAACCCCCACAGGCTGGAGTGGACCCGCCTGGTATCCACTCTGCTCAAGGGGGCGGTGCGGGTGGCGCGAGTGATGGCAAGTGGAACAAGCGTGTTCGTGCACTGTTCCGACGGGTGGGACCGCACTGCGCAGTTGACCTCCCTGAGCCAGATGATGTTGGACCCCTACTACCGCACTCTGGGGGGGTTCGCTGTGCTCATTGAGAAAGAGTGGTGTTCATTTGGGCACCAATTTGCACTCAGAACAGGAGGTGGGTGCGGCACTGGGCGCACCAAGCACAAAAACGGGAAGCGCTCCCCCGTGTTCCTGCAGTTCGTGGACGCCGTGTGGCAGCTTGCGCGGCAGTACCCAACCGCCTTTGAGTTCAACTTTGCGTTCTTGGCTGCCCTGGCGGAACACGCGTACTCTGGGCGCTTTGGCACTTTCCTGTTTGACAATGAGGGTCAGCGGGCCAAAGCAGGGGCAAACAGGGGGGGGGGCTCTGTGTCCATGTGGACCCACATCGCCCGGCACACCTTCGAATTCCGCAACCCCTGGTACAGGCTGCCCGACACGCAGCCGACAAGGCAGTACATCAGCGCATTGTGGCGCGGCAGCCCCGCCACAGCGCGCCTTGTGGACACGATTGGGCTGTCTGCAGGGGACACCCTTCCAGGCAGTGGGCCAAGCACTCCCACTGGCGCCGCCGCGGGTGCCTCGGGGCGCGCCGGGCAAGCACGCTTGGACCGCATGAGCAGGATCCGCACGGCAAGCTCGGAGACACTGGTGGGTGTGACGGGCGAGGCGGGCACTCTGCCAGGCGACGGCGTGTCGCCGTGCGACCTGTTCAACGTTTGCGCCACTGCAACGAGCAGCATCATGGTGCATGTCGCTGACGAGCCAGGTAGTTTCGCCCTGTGGCCGCAAACCTCTCGTCGTGCCCTGGCGCTATGCCCCCTGTGGGGCCTGAAGTACTGCGCAGTGGTTGATTATCCCACAGAAGACAACGTGCCGCCTGACGTGGCGGACGCAGCCTCGCGCATGTCCGGCGAGCGCCCAGCGCAGCACCCCGCCACGGTGCCTGAAGTCGAAGGGGGGTCACCAGGCTCAGCTGCAGGTGCAGCAGATGTCTTCGATTACCGCGCCAACAGCCACGGGAGGGCGCCGCCCCCGCTGCCAACGCGCAGGCCAAGTGTCAAGCTTGGCAGGGACGTTGAGTCCACAACACCATCGCCCACAGTGGGTGCTGCAGCACCGGCACGTGTGCCGGTATCGACACTGCCAGCTGCACCCTCCGCTCCGCCCAGTGGGCCGCCCGGTGCTGCAAGCTCCACCCAGCGTAGGTTGCCACCAGTGCCAACGAGACCGATGCCAAGAAGCTGAATACTTGGCAAATGAATTTAGTCTTAAATTGATTGCTTTCTTGTGGTCATGAAGATATTTTGCTGTGGGCAGAAACAGCGCCAGGCCCCCGTTACACAGGGGCCTGTAGGGGCCCAGCGTCGAGAGGCCCCAACACAACTGGAAGATTGCCGTGTGCCCTGTGCTCGAGGCATCGTGATGAGGCAGTACTTTCCATTGGGAGTGCCTCGTGGCCCACTCCTTCCTATCGCCATGTATTAGTTTAGCAATTACCCAGCCCGCCCACCCCTCGGGTGCAGGTACGGAAGGGGGCTCTATGCACAGCTCAGTGCTTGATGGCTTCGATGCATTTCCAGGCCATGAATCCACCCACCCTCGCCATTAACCTGCCATCCTCGTGCTGGACGTCTTGTCTGTCTCCTTCGTGCTGGATTGAACTCTGTGGGGAGCCAAGTTTGCTGCAAGCGTTTTGGAAGTCAACGCCAAGCAAAGATTATTCGTGAAGAGCTTCACATTTGTTTTGCAACAATCCCAATCCTTGGTGCAGCTATCGCAGGACAATAATTTATCATTTATCGGCCAAAGTGTGGCCCTTGTATGTGAATTTACTTGGTCTGCCCGTGGCGCAGAGTCATGGATGGCACCAGCATGGAGGATGTTTCTATTTCCACCAAGCTCTTACTCAAACAAGCTGCTTATCCTAGTACCCCAGAAACATCCGTACTTGACTACACCCCAATTTTCAATCCAGACCCCAGAAAACTCAGTGTTGATCTGAGGGTTCAACGGTTCAGTCGGCTTACAAAGCTGCTTGTGGTTGTCACCGTGTACTCTGAGGTAATTCTGCAAACTCTCGTTACAAACCCTGTGATTCTATTAGTTGTTTTCAGCGTAGTGGCATTACTGATGCTTCTGTTTCCAGGCGGGCCACATGCTGACAAGCACTCTTCGGGCAACTGCAGCAAACATTGCCAACCTCGAGAGGAAGGGTTGGTCCTGGAAAAATGTCTTGGTTCTCGTTGTAGTGGATGGATTAGAAAAGGCATCTGCTTCGATGCTCAAGGTTGCGGAGGAGAAAATGGGATTGATGCATTCCGGCGTTTTGCAGGGACGTTCCTTGCAAGTGCAGGGAAGCACTGTAGTGCACTTATTCGAAAGCACCCGCGATTTTGATATCAAAGAAGACGTTTTGCCAACAAGGGCAAACAGAAAGCACCGCATAAAGCATGCAAACGGTGCCAAAAGCAGCCAGAGGATGCAAATTGCACTGTTCCTGAAAGCCCGCAATGGTGGAAAGCTCAATTCGCATATGTGGGGCATGTTGGGTGTAGCCCGCATGCTCAACCCAAAATACGTCATGACGATCGATGTCGGTACAGTTCCAGTCCCGTCAAACTTCGTGGCCCTCATGACTCGCATGGAAAACAGTCCCGACATCGGAGGGGCTGCTGGAGAGATTGTTCCTGCGATGTACAATCGCTGCAATGGAACTGCAGCAGCTCAAGACTTCGAGTACTGGTCATCATCATACCTTGATAAGGCCACTGAAGCGTTCTTTGGATACATTTCGGTACTGCCCGGGGCGCTCTCCGTGTATCGCTGGTCTGCAATGTGCGGTCAACCTCTGGCAGCGTACTTCAAGCTTGAGTCCATGCCAGCAGCTCAAATAACCCCCTTCTATGCAAACCTATACCTGGCAGAGGACAGGATCCTGGCATTCAGTATCCTTGCCAAAAAGGACCGTGCCTGGTTCTTGGACTTTGTCCCGGATGCCCTGGCTTACACAGATGTGCCCGAGGCATTGGACACACTGGTGAAGCAACGCCGGCGCTGGACAAACGGAGCCTTGTTCAACCTGATCTACTATCTTATGAATGTGGATGTAAGTTTGAACCTTGCCCTGCGTTTGGCAGTCGCCACACCCGCTGCACTTGCAGTTACATTTCCTGTCTGCTCACAACTTTGGGCGGAAGGTCCTGTTTTTCTTACTTGCTATGTTTAACATGTGCTTCGCACTGTTGAGCTACATTGCTGTAGGTGCGTGTTTAAGAGTGCAGACAGTGCAGTGCCACCGCGGCACATACAACCTTTTTGCAGGACTGTTGTTCATCACATACCTCATCATCTTCAATGCGTGGTTTTCGGAGTTTGGTGACTCTGGAGAGACGTACTCTTTCATTCTATCAGCCTCCATTGCAGCACAGATTTTCTTGGTATTCTTGGTTGGCACAATTGGCAATGTGACCGAGCAAAAGAATATCCTGGTTGTAGTGTCCCACTGCATGAGCGTGCTCAATGTGGCAGGTCTAGTTATCGGTACATGGGTCTTCCTGAGGTCTGGAATCTCATTATTGATTGTTGCTGGTACGTACTTCATTCGCATGTCCGTTTTGCCTGCAGCACTGTACTTTGCATCCAGGGGTTTTCGGTTTCTTCCTGGCTTTCATTGTCGTGGGCACTGTCTGGTGCAACCCAAGCCGCCTAATAACCGCCTTTCCTTTCTATTTATTGAAGGTGCCTTCATTTGTGACCATCTTTACGATTTTTTCGGTGACCAACATCCACGATTCTTCTTGGGGTACCAAGGAGGGCCAGCTGTCCCAAGAAAAGTACAGATCGCTGCAGCACGAAGCATCGAGCATACAAAATAAGGCAGACAAGTTACTGTCAGCTGTGTTTGCTCTTCTGGAGTTCGCTGCAGATAGTCAGGCGAGACCAGCTTCAGATAATGGAGAACGTTCAGCGCAGGACAATGCAGCACTGTCGCAGGCCATTCATGCCGCAGCGAAACTGTTGGCAAGATCTTTGCAAGAGCTACATAACGCACCTTCTAAGACTGCGCGCAGCAGCTTCGCGTCGGTCGGACAGGTAGTTGAGCATAGATCGGCGGCCGCAGCCCCGGTGCCCCATGGAGCAGGTGGCCAAAGTGAAGAGCACGGACGAGTGGTACAAATTCTTGAGC
>Ga0307982_1000250_pt1 | contig 41340 bp, 33 predicted proteins | sample OrgLakmetagen989_FD_201847 | JGI IMG/M metagenome (GOLD analysis project Ga0307982, IMG submission 201847) | Saline water microbial communities from Organic Lake, Antarctica - #989 | ecosystem: Environmental > Aquatic > Non-marine Saline and Alkaline > Saline | place: Antarctica: Organic Lake... | reverse complement strand
GGGCATGTGCGCCTGATTAGCTTCTTAGGTCTTGTTTGCGCTGCTTTGCTTTTCTTCTCTACCTGTTAGTCTTCTAATTCCGGCCCTTCGGGGCCTGTCTCAAAAATCGCAAGCGGGGATAAAGGGAAAAACTATATCTGCATGGCACCCATACTACAATAAAATTTCCATACGGTATAATTCCAATGGAGATGCCACTAGTAAATGCGGGGTTATTCGTCAACACACAAAACACGGCGCACGGCACGCAGTTTAGATGTCCATACTGAGCTCTGCGGGCAGAAGTGCATGCACATGCAAGCGGTGTTGTTTCTTTGCTCTTGGAGGAATAAATTTGGCAAATAGGTCAGCTTGCTACCGCCGAGAACGAATTATTCGTAAGCGGACTCTCCGGTGGTGGCATTGTACCAATATGCTACGCCTTGGTCGTCGTACGCTTCTTCCCAACCTTCGCCGTAGCCCCCATCCCCGCCACCCTCTGCGTCGCCCCAAGCTCCTTCGCCTCCTCCATAGCCTTCTCCTCCTTCTTCGTCGGGCCCCCATGCAGACTCGCCACCATACTCTTCCGTGTCCCACGCCGAGTCTCCGCCTCCCTCAGCTTCCCACGCGTGCTTCGCACCGCCATTGCTTTCGTCTCCTTCAAGCCCGCTTGGGTGGTACTCTTCCGGCACGGCAGTGTCGCCCTCGGGCAGCTCCCACACCGTTTCGCCCTGCTCGTTGTAGTAGTAAGGCGTGCCCTCACCATCGTAAGCTTCGGTCCACACCATCCCTGCGCTGTTCTCTGGAACAATGGCCGCTGCTGTACTTTCATCGCTGACCAGCGCCAAAGCAAGGTTGTCTGGAGGTGCGTCTTCACTGCTATTAGCTCCAGGTTCAACTTCTTCCTCAAGTTTTACTGCTGCTTCGTGTTCTCTTTCTCCTTCATCTCCCTCTTCCTCACTGCTGGAACCTTCTCCATCGCCCTCATCATCAGCCTTTGCAGTTTTCTTAGCTTTATCCTTCTTCTTCTTTTTCCCTTTCTTCTTTTTCTTGGCGCTTAGTTCGCTCATTCCAGTGGCGGCGAAAGGGTCTCTTTGCTTTTCTTGCTCCAACAAAAGCCGCTCGAGTTCTCGCTCCGCCACCTGAGCAAAGAATATATAGACAGAGAGATGAGGCGAAGTATTATTAGAATCTAGATGTAACTTCTCATAATTTCTGGCGAGGACAGACAAAAATTAAATTGAATAGCTCAAAGCTATACTCGGCAGCAAACTATTTCTTATCTATATTACCGCTTCGGGGTCTTCGAGGGAGTAGTCGTTGGACTCGGCCAGGGCTTCAATGTAAGCGGACTCTGCAGCCCACGCCGACGCTTTGAGCCTTTCCCCCACTTGAGAAGCCGCCGTGAGCCCCACCGCCACCCCCGCCTTGCTCAAGCGGGTGTGGTACGCACTGGCGCTGATGACGTCATCGTCGTTGCGGGCCCCACTAACACCCGCGAAGTGATGCCCGCTGCGGGGCAAAGGGTTCTGGGACAGGGACGCCACGAGGTGCAAGTGCCGCTCCCACAAGCTGAGCATGGTGTGCAGCCGCTCGGGCGCTGCTACCGAGTGCCGCCGCTGCGGTGCGCGCCTCGGCCGCTGTGAGTTATTCCGCACCTGTTGTTGCTGTTGCTCTCGTTTCGAAGTTGAAGCCGCGGCATTGCCTTCTTCTCCCACTTCAGTTTCCTTGCTGCTTCCCAGATGAGCATCCACCGCACCCAATCCCTTCGAAGCCCCTCGGCTATTGCTATCATTCCTCTGCAAAGGACCTTGCTTCTTCACGCGGTAGTCTTCAGGCACGAGGCTGGGGTAAGGCACTGCAGCTAAATGGCGTCTTGCTGCGTCTTCGTAGGTCAAACTCTCTGGAAACGGGGCAAACCTCTTCTTCGCAATTGCCGCTACGCCCGTGGTAGCATTCGACGACACACTTTCGTCAGGAAAAGGAGCGGAAGTGCCCAGGAACCGCCAGGCAGCTTGGTCCGCTTGGAAGCGCACCACCAGAGGGCCAACCTCGAAACAGGGGGACAGGGGCAGCGACGGCACGAGCATGTGCGACAACCCGTTGGGGTTTTTCCGCAACGCGTCGCCGCTTTTACTGCGCGCGCCCACCCCTTTCGCGGCGAGCGGATTCGGGCTCAGAATCCTCGGGATCAAAGCGCGCTTCGCCAAATTCACCGAGTTGCGGGCACCCTCTAATATGGCAGTGCCGCCGCCCGGGCTCTCGGGCCCAAACAGTCGTTGGTCTTCGTCGGTGGCCCCCTTGACCAGGCGCGCGTTCTTGTCGAAGCTCAAGCGTCGTTTTACGGTCAATTTACGGTTCAGAGCATGCCTTACAGTGCACACCCGTCGGTACAGCAGGCTAGGCGCCGCGAGGGAAGACCCCCGCCGCATCGCCGCCAGCCTCTTGGCGCGCTCCGCAGCTTTGGCTGCTCGAAGCGCGGCTACGGCCGGTGGAACTTTCTCAACGGGTTTCTTCGCGTTGGCCTTGCCGTTCCCAGAGGCTGCTTCTGCTGCGGTAGCCCCCTTTGCTCCACCACTGGGGGGTGCCGCTGAGAGGCCTGTGCTTCCACCACTACCACCGCCGCTACCACTCATGAGGTCTTCCAGCGAACCTTTCGGAGGTTTCACCACCGGATCCCCTTTGGGCTGCAGCACTCCCGCGGCCTGGGCGATGCGAATGAAGCAAGTGACGTCGACATCGGGCACGCTGGAGAGGTAGTCAGCGTGACCGTAGGAAGGCAAGTCGCGGGTTAAAGCAACTTCGAGTTTGGAGTTAGGGCGAATGCGCTCGCTGTGGCGGTACTCGCGCTGAGCCTACAGGAGAGTGCGAGAGTGAAAGAAGGAGGGAGAGAGAAGGTTGTAGCAAGCGGGGAGAGGGGGGCTAGATGCAGGAAGGAAGACATAGGGAACTACTTAGAAGAAAGGTAAAAAAAACACAGAACTTTCATTTAATCACGAGGAGCATGTAATTGTGTCTTGGCATACTATGCACAAGCACACACACCTGGCGGAGAGCCCTTCGGCTGCGGTAGCGCATGTACGGGCTAATCGGAGGCAGTGGGTCACGGTCTCCATCCTTGCCCGAGGCGCCACCGCCACCGCCACCCCCTCCTGCTCCATTGTTTCCAGATGAGCCCGCTGCAGGCTTCGGCGGCGCTTTCTTGCTTTTGGCCTTCATGCCGTCGGCTTTTCCGTCGGCTGCCGCGGCTTCTGCTTCTTCTTCGGCCGCGGCCTGCTGTTCGAGGGCCTTGCGGGTCACAGGGATGGGCACGCCGCTGCGCTTGGGGGGCTTCATGGTCTTCACCAACGAGGTGGCTTGCCTCCGAAGCTTCTTCATGTGCAGCGGCACGTCGCCCGTGAGGTAGCCCGTCGGGTCCCACCACCGCTCGCGCACCTAATGTTGTTGTTGTACGAAAGTCATGTTGATTGAAAACAATAATCCGACTTTTCTAATGCGCGCGCGCGCATAAGTGATGAAGCCATGGATACATTCCCTCGTAGACATGTGTGCACTCGCATGCAGGATTCATACCGAGGCGTGAGGGTCGAGGCAGCCAGTTGAGGCCACCAGCGCACCAATCACCATGGCTTGCGTCTCAATCGACAACAGATGGCGCTGTTGTGAAAGGAGAGGGAGGTACAGAGACAAGTCAAAGAGGAAAAGGAAGAACGCGTATCAAAGTCAACAACGCATGGATAATTGTTGAGTTCGCGCAAGAAAATAAAAATGAAAAGAAGACGAAAAGAAGGTATGGCCTCCTTATTTTGGTTGTGAACCTGAAGTTTGAGGTACTTTCGGGCCGCAGCGCTTTTGCCGTCGCATACGGCCATGGAGGCGCGCTCATACGCCAATTGCCTCGACGCCGTGGCCTCGGTCACGACCCGCCAGATAGGGTCGGTTACCGCAGCTTGCCAGGTGCGCGTGGCCACATGGTGCCGCAACTGCCACTTCGCCTGCTGCCGCCGCTTCAGCTCGCGGGTAGCCAGCCACTGCCTAACGGCTCTCTGGGTCTGCACCGCGGCGGTGTGGTAGTGTGGGGGGACCCCTTCAGAGATGGACACTAATAAGTGGCAGGCGTCGGTTAAGCTGCATTCGCAGAGCTGCCGAGACGCGTAGTGGCCCGAAGCTGGGCGACCTTTCAGCACATGGCCGTGGCGCACGTGGCACCATAACGCGCAAGTGCGGCATACCTATTGGGGTGGATAAAAACGAAAGGTGCACGTGAAAGGGGGATTCAAACGAGTATGCAACTTAAAATGAGAGTTTTTTACCATTTCTTCATTTCTGCCAAGCATTTCTACCTCTTACCCCCAAAAGCCCCACACCCTCTCTATCTCATTTTTACCGTTGAGATGTTGCAGGTGACGCACGCAAACATTTCTCCCGATCTCAATTTGCGAGGGGCCCCGGTAGCAAGCCGTTGGCTCCCGTCGGGATCCGCGGTGGGGTGAGGGCAACGGCGCGCGCAATTCCACCGCTGCAGCACCGAGGCTTCCACCTTAATTGAGCACGAGCAAGAGTACAAAACAGAAAGTAAAGGTGCGAGAGGGTGAGAGTAAGCCTCAAGCAGTTTCAGGTACTACATTGAAGGTCATGCAATCCGATGGAAATTTTGTTCCATTCGCAGATATTTACCTTGGGCATGCCTAAAAACACCAAGTCTTCGCTGCTGCTGTCTTGTTGAGCGCCTCGGCCGAGGCTTTCGCGCAGCTTTTGTTGGTGCAAGTGCGCTGGCCTTCCTCTCAGACCCAGCGCTAAGCTCGAGGCGTCTCCACCGCACACCCGCAACACGACAGCGGGAGTGGAGCCTGAAGACATTTTACTAGGAGTGGCTGGGGCACTGAGCGGCGACTTTTTCTGTTGCGACTGCCCCTTCTCACCGCTACTGCTGCTGCTTACTCCCATTCCACTGCTGCCCCCGTTCCAACCGCCTTTTGTGCCACCACCGCTGTTGCTCACTGCGCCCATGATGCCGCTCCTGCCAACTCCACCGGTGGGTGGTCTCGCATGTGGCTGAGTTGCGGCATCACTCGCGATGGCGTCCGCCGTGAAAAGCCGGGTGGGCGTCGTAGTCACTACGTAGTCCCCCGTGCCACATTCGCCCGATCGATTCAAACCCCACCCGTAAGCTTCGCCCAGATTCGTCACACAAAAACTTGAACTCTTGCCTGCGCTCACCTATTCAGCACCATCGACCGCCATCCAAATGGTGTGTGTATGTTACGATGTACGCGCGCAGAACATTACGACGAGAAGGCAAATTGAGAGCAGGAATCGACGACAAAAAAATGTGCGTGTAGCATTTCATATCTTATTTACTCTTCCACCCACCTGGGCAATCAGCTCATGGGACGGCAGCGGCACGCGTACAGGGAGGTACGCATCGATGAGCGGCAAGCCGGTGCCGAGCGCGCCGTGAGAGCCGTACCCAAACGCGTACACCAAGCGATGCACCCCTTGGGGGTTCACCAGCGACGGCTGCACTCGCTTCTCGGCCAACACCACCGAATGCGCACCCCCCAGCGCGGCTCCCATGACCCGAAACCCTTGGCTAGCGAAACTGTCGGGCCACACGTCGACCCGCGTCGGAGCGCGGCGGTTGTGGTTCCGGCCGTTGCCGAGCCGCCCGTGCGCGCCGCGGCCCCAGGTGTAGACACCGGGCGCTGGAAACGCGAGCTTCGCCATTTCGTGCAAGGATTTAGGCGCAGCCTTTGGGGTTGGTGCTGCTGCTGATGGTGATGACGACGACGATGAGGCGTTGGTGGAAGATGAAGACGAAGAAGCACCCTTGGCACCCCTTTTGGACGTCTTTCGTGCAGGGGGTTTCTTTTTCGGCCTCGGTGCTCCAGCTGTGGTGGTGGCTTTCGTGGGGTCCGGCCGAAAAGTGTCTAACACAGCGAGAGAATGAGCATCGCCCGCCGCGAATGCGCCGACGACGCCGTGCGCCAATGCTTCAATTCTAAGAGGAAAAAGAACGGCAAGCAAAAAGATTTGAAATAGTGAATAACACGAGGGTAATGGACAATGAAGAGTTCAAAAGAAGTGAAACATGCACAAAAGCTGCAAGGAAATGTGTATATCATCACCGTGTCGGTTCCCATCGGTCGTTGTAGTCGTTGTGCCCTAGCCTGCCGTCAGCACCGCAGCCCCAACTGAAGAGAAATCCGCCCTCCTGCACAGAGCAATTCCCCCAATCGACCCAAGAAATAGAAAGGAATGCATGAATACATAGACTAAAACGACACGGTTGCAAAGCTCACGCGCTAATCGTTTGATCTCTTACAATTTCTATCCTTTGAAATAATGATGGTATGCACCGTTTTCGCGAGGGCGTGTTTCTTCCCGGCGCTCAGGCTTAGCACGTGCACCCGCCACAGTGGGCCCCCCACCACTGTAGGGCGGTTCCGGCGGCACACGCCCTCTCCGAGGCCCAGCTCGCCCCGGTGGCCCGTGCCCCACGCGAGCAGAGACCCGCCATAGGCCCGCCCCGCGGTAGCCTGCTCTTCGCGCAAGTGCGTGGACAGCTCCCGGAGGCCGAAGAAATCGCGGTGGCTTGACAGGAGGCGGTTGACCTGGACAGGAAATAACGAATGAGAACGAAGGCGTTGGAATATGGTGAGAGAAAGAATGGAACGAAAAGAAGACTTGGAAAGGATTGGCGCTCAGAGATAGCGAAAAAGAAAAACCAATTGAACTTCAAAGAAAACAAAAGTTGTTTACCGCCGCAGCTGCAGCGTCCAGGCCAGCCACTGAGGTGGCGCCCTCGAAACGGTTGGCCTCACGCGCAAAGGACACGGTGCTCCCAGCAGCCACCTCAATCGACACCAAGTCTTTGCCTCGCTTCAATACCCCCGACGGCAGCACCGCTTGAGGCCGCACCTGCACCCATGCATACACAAGCGCTTAAGCGTGAAGATATATGAACGAACTTAAAGCAGACAAAAACACCCTCCTCCTCCAAAGGTAAGTGCACCCCTGCATCTGTTGAGGCGTATAAAAAGACAAGAATCTTTCTTCAAAATGTTGATTCCCCTTTCCCATAAGCATTCCTCACCAAGGACACTCGCTGCAAGCTTTCCGCCGCGGCCCCCGTGCCAGTCAATATTTCGTGCAGGCCGCGGGGTTTGTCCTTGTTGTTGGCGCCAGGCTTCTTGCTGCCGTTTCTCCGCTTCGCCGCGAGGGCGCGCTGAGCAGCGCTTAGTCCGGAGCTGCTGCCTTTCCCACTTGGCGAGGGAGAACGGTTCGACGGAGATCTCAGCCCATTTAAACGATGTGGACTCCCAGCGATTGCGAGCGCTGACCTTCCCGGGCTGCCACCGCCACCTTCTTCATGGTTGCCCTCGTCGTCGTCTTCGTCGTAAAGCGTGGCTGCCGAGAAACGTTCCACTTTTCGGTTCCCCAGCTGCCCATAATGGCCGTCGCCACAGCTGTACACCACGCCTTCGTCGGAAACCGCTAGTGCATGCCTAGTCCCGCAGGCGACGCCCACTAGCCGCGCAGAAGGCCTTGCGTGCGTTATCCCGTCCCAGGCGGTCCAGTCAGGAGGTGGCAGATCAGCATGCCCGGATGGCGTGCGGAGGCGTGGAGAATCACTGATTGTTGGCCTCGGCGTTAAAGCAAGGGTGTCGCTAGAAGCAGGCGCCGCCAAGGTCTTGTTGTTGCCACCACCATGCCCTCCTTTTTGCAACGCTGCAAGCGGTCGTGGTGCAGGAGGCACCCGTGCTAATGGCGTTGTTGGTGCTTGCACTCCAGGCCCGCCGAGGAGAGGAGGGTCCCTGACTGGGTTCACCACGCACGGCACACAACGTCTCACGCGCCCAAAGCCACTTCCTAGCCGCCCTTCGCCACAGGCGCCCCAGGAAAAGCAAGCTGTGGCTTCGTGGCCCTCCACGGCCCAATCCGCCACCGGTTGAGGCTTCGCAAACGCGCCCCCGGCCTTTTTCTTGGGTTGGTCCGCAATTACGTTGCCGGCTTCGTCGGTGGGCGGTGGAAGCTGAAACGGCACCAATTCTGGAGGCCAGCAATCGTCCCAACGCGGGTGCAGCCCCCACCATGGCAACTTCTCAGCCCGCAGCTTCACCGGCCGGAATAGGGTGGTGTCTTCCACATGATGGCTTGCCTTGCTGAAGGCGCCTTGCCGCTTTGGCAACGCTGGTGCCACAGGCGTTTCAGGACGATTTTCTACATTGGCCTCACGGGATTTGCCTCGTTCTCGCTTCTTAGTATTGGAGCCCCCTGATTTGCTCTTTTTCCGGTCCCGATCTTTGCTTTTGGACCGGCCGCGTGAATTCTCGCCCACGTTCTCGCGTCCCATAGGCTTGGTGGCTTTTAATCCTTGATGAACGACTTCAGATGCGAAATCGCAACTAATTTAATACATAAATTATTTCCTAATGTGAAGCAATATTAAAGTAGTCTTTATGGAGTCAAATCAACAGTGGCCTAGCTAGCCAGCTACGGCAGGTAAAAGCTACACTCTTGTGCTTACGTTTGCCGAAGGGCTTATAAGCTCATAAGTATCCTAGATCTAGCCAAAATAATCAATAAAAGTGGAAGCACATCAAGCGAAGCTAGCGCCTTCGCCCGATTACAGCACTCTCATTACTCTATTTACGCGTTAGCTAAGACCGCTAGCTACGTAGACGCAAGACTGTTGCGCGCTACGCGCTACTCGTACTAAAAGTACTGTACTACAGTACAACACTCTTCTTCAAAAAGAACTTCAAAACCAAAAATACACCCAGCAGATGATGGAATGTGCCGACCCGTATATTTTGCCCGATTTTGGCCCTTTTCCTCTCTTTCTCCTGCATTCGTTACTTCTTTACATTTGGATGATTGATGGATTGACGAGAAGATGGAGCGGGTTGCTTACATATATCTGTGCTTGCTCCTTAGATGCGACGCACGCGTGGTGACTTGAAGAAGCATATAAAGCTAAAATTCATATGAATGAATTCACCGTGATTGAGGTCGCGAGTGCCCTGCCTCCTCGCGTCTGAGGGCTCAAGGACCGAAGCTCAACTTTCTTTCAGCATCTGCAATAACAGTTACAAATGCCAAAACCCCACGCTTCTGGGACGAGGCGCGCGCGGCCAATAAATAGCCACGATGAGCATGATAGCAATGATGAGAGATCAATTGATAATAGCCAAGTTGCGAGCAACTCCTCAAATGAAGTCAGAGACTTATCAGTGAATTACCGAGGACACCGCAAAGCTCCCCCTTCGTCAGTTCCTCAAAAGAACGACCCAGTGCCTGCCCTGCTCGAACTCAACGTTCAAGCCAAAGTGCACGCGTATATTTTACACGAAGACGACGATGATGATTCTTCAGGCGGCGCCGATGCGTCTCTGGAGCATTTGTGCAAATTAAAAGAACTGCCCACCGAGGAAGGCGTAGTCCATCCCCCGCACACGTTCCGCTACGGTGCTGCTGAGGTCACTGCATTGCTCGACGCCCAAGACGAGCCCTTCCACATCGCCTTGCTAGTTGAAGGCACAGGATCAACTCCAAAGGCTCTGTCGGCGGCTCAAAAGCGATTGCTTGCTGAGCAGCGGCGTGACGCAGCTGAAAAGGAGCTCGGTGGGCCTGCATCTAAACCTTCGCTGCGGCGATGGTCAGCCCCGTCGACTCGCGCATTTCAAAGAAGTGGCTCAAGTCTCTCAGTTGGTGGTGCAACCCAAGCTAAGTCTAAGAGGCAATCTACGCTGAACGAACTTTTCGACGTTCTTGATGCGGATCACGACGGCACACTGACACGAGATGAGGTGCGTCCATCGCTGGAGACGAGATGAAAGACAGAGTAGATGTATTGAAGCGCCACGCAGCAGAGCTCCCCTGAGACCCTCATGTTACATTTCAATTTAATCCTCTCTTCTGTTCTGTATGCACGACAGGTAGTTGCAAACGCCGAAAAGCTTGGGATGACTCCTGAAGAAGCGGCAAATCTCTTTGACGATCTCGACGACGATCAATCCGGCGAACTTACGCGGTAATTATGCTTTGAGCGTGCATGGAAAGTATGATGATAGATTTCTATTGATTCTCCAAGGCATATTATGGCATAGAAATAATACGGTGCTTTCGTCTTTTGTCTACTATTTTTCACTGCTTCATGTGGAAGCTCTGAATTCAGCGTATTGGACGGACTGTCAAGCTTTTTCTATTTGCCTACCAGCATATGGTCAGCGGGCAACGCTGACGGTGCGTAGATGCACAGGCACTATACTAATGATCAGGGTATATCTCCATAGTTGTTAGTTAAACTAATACTTTTATTTCATTGATGATGCCCACGATTATTGTTCACCTAACATGGACCGGTCATTATCAGATGCGAACGAGAATGAGGCCGAAACTCGTCGCAAGGCTCAAGTAAAGGCAGCCGCTAAGAGCAAGCGGCGGTCGCGGCCGTCCACCACAGTGCACGAGCTCTTTCGCCTCTTGGACACCAATGGCGACGGGGTCCTTACCCTCGACGAAGTGGTTGGAGCGCATGAGCGATTAGGTTTAAGTGAGGTCGAAGCAACGACGCTCTTTGAAGGCCTGGACGTCGATGGAAGCGGCACTCTCACGCGCGCCGAGATGAGCTTCATGGGTAGCCTGACCCAGAAAATTAAGTCAGCTTCTCGTCATTCATTTAGACCACGGCATACGCGAAGAGGTAAAATCAATACTTGTCGTTCTGAACTACAATTGAAGGTTTTCGAGTCTAGCTTGATCCTCAGATGCTTCTCTTCCGTGAATTGTGTTGGTAAAGACTTGCAATTTGTTGAACTCTCGTGCTCTCTCAGGCGAAAATGGCGACGGAGACAGCAATCCTGCCCTCAACCACGGAGAGCATGGGCACCGGAAGCCGGTACCAACCCCCAAAAAGCGCACCCGGCGCCTGAGCCTGAACCAACTCTTTGACTTGCTGGACGCTGATGGCGACGGCACCCTTGTTCTGTCTGAAGTAGTCGATGCGGCCGACAAACTCGGCATGACGAAAGAAGAAGCAGCATCTTTGTTTCGCGATTTGGACAAAGACAAATCAGGCACCTTGACGCGAGATGAGCTGAGCACGATTGAAAGTTTTAGCCATTACTTTTCGAAAGGCCCCCGCTTTATGCTCACACGTCGATCTTCAGCATCGTCGTCAACAGGTGTAAATTCATACAGCTTCGAATTTTTGTCATTGCCTTGAATTCAGTGATCAAAAATACTTCTGATGTTTTCCGATCCATATCGTGCCTAACTCGAATGGTTATCAGTAAAGATCCTTTTGTTCTTGTCATTCAGATGAAAGCAACTCCTCGAACCGCTTTGGAGACCACGACTTCAAAGCCACGAAAAACTTTAAAGGGAAGACGAAGCGACTTACTGTGAATGAACTATTCGACATCATTGATACTAATCGAGATGGCTATTTGATTCGTTCAGAAGTTGTTGGTGCAGCGGATAAACTCGGAATGACTAAAGATGAAGCAGCATCCCTGTTCCATGAACTAGACAAAGACGGATCAGGCACCTTGACTCGAAAAGAAATGGGAGCTTTTGAGAAAATGGGGCAATATTTTAAGATGCCAACTTTTAGCTTCTATTCCTCTTCCTCAAACTCGGAAGAGTTGGCAAAAAAGAAGAAGCCACTTCCAAAGAAGAAGCGACGCCCAACATTGGATGAATTATTTGACATCATTGACATCAATAGAGATGGCTATTTGATCCGCTCTGAGGTAGTTGGTGCTGCCGATAAACTCGGAATGACTAAGGACGAAGCGGCGTCTTTGTTTCATGAACTAGACAAAGACGGATCAGGTACCTTGACTCGAAAGGAACTAGGCGCTGCGAGTAAGATGGTGCGATATATGTATGGTCAGTTGCCCTCATTGCCATCTATATCATCCTCTCGTAAGAGTCATCGAGAGCACTCAAGTGGGTCAGGACTGGGCTCGCCTGGTCGCTCCTTAGCGCAGCGGCACAGCCAAGCAGTGCGGCACATAGTCGCAGACACTTCCTTCAGTGCATCTGCCAAGATTGCTCAGCTTACTGACATGCGGTAAGGATATTGCACATTCAGGTTTGGCCCGCAATAAATAAATCGCATTTGGCCTGTCCTGATATCTCACATCAATTACATATGAAGCCGAATGCCATAACACTTTTAAGCAATCCTTTCAATGCCTCTTATTATCTTTCAGGGATCGGGGCTTAGCCGCTGAGTTAGATGACAATGGTCCACCGTCTCCGACGTCAACATCCTCGTCAAACAGCGCCGACAATTATCCTTCAGACGGTCTGGCAGCAGCACCGCCGGGCTATTCTGAGAGTGATTTCGCTGCAGATTGTGTGCTGGTCCTCGCAGCTCCTGAACTGTGCTGCTCGGACACGGATGAGAGCGATGTGCCAAGCCCACCGTCGCCTCGAAAAGCGGGAAGTTCTGGTACGAAATCTTCTTCGGTGGGGCTTCGAAAGCGCCCAGATGCAAGCTTGAGCCCTCAGTCTGGTCGCCATGGCAGCGCAAAGAAGGGTGAGCGGTGGCGTGCTGCTGACAATGGAGACGGAGGCGAAAGCTCGGTTGGAAGCGACGATTCGGAGTACAAGTCAGCCAAAGCAAGAGCAGCGGTTGCGCAAGAAGATCGATTGGCTGCTGAAGAGGAAGCATTGCGAGAAGCGAAAGAGCGCAGCGACGACATCCGCCTGCGCAAAGAAGCTGCCGAGAAGGAGAAACAGCAGCGCGAGCGAGAGCGGGAACTGGCCAGGAAATTTACCACGGAGACTGAAGTGGTAAGCATGTGAAAGTATGCTTTCTATGCGCCGACATGCAGACCGACGACGTTTTCAATCGAGCTGCTATCTATTGGTTGAAGCTTATACACCTTATCTCACCTACCTTCTCTCTTTGTCTTATCTTGGGCTTACTGATGTCACGTATGCTTCTGTTTTGCTTTGTTTGGCCTTCGTTGTTTGTTGAATCAATTGTTTTCTCAGGGGTCTGAGGGCTTTCGCAACGTGGCCTCACATCGCGGCAGTTGCTTGTGGTACCACAGCCGCAGCCATCAGGACTTGGCTCACAAGGTACCCGGCGTTCCCTTTCATGGAGTAGTGCAACCTGTGGTGGACGAGCGAGATGGAAGCGGACCACAGCCTGACGCGCAAGGCTGGTTCACGTGTGACGTCTTTGGCGGCGGGCAATTTTATCAATGCCTGTGGGATCCCAATGGCGAGGTTAGTGGTAGCTCAGAGAAACACATTATGTTGTGCAGTCTTCCTGAACATTAACCTTGTACTTAATAGCATTGACTGTGGGATTCAAGAAAGTGTTTTATTGCACAAGATTTTTTTTATGGCCTCATGTACTCACTGTCTAATATGGCGAGTGTATTGAATTCTCGGTCGAATTTTAGGTCGTTTTTCGCGACGAAGCTGCGTGCAAGCGCGACGAGCGGTCAGCGAAAGTGGCGAAACGGCGTTCGGAGGGTCACAATCATACCAGTGGCCATGGCTCCGGCCCGCCTGCTTCTCCTGCCTCGAACAACACCAGCGGCTCCGCGCGCCGAAGACCTTCTCGCGCTAGCCGGTCTCCCGTGAGGCAGTCCCCGCTCCACGGCGAGAGTAGCGGCCACGATCACCAGAACCTGTCCAACGTCAGTTTCGACCAAGCAGGTGAGGATTCCCAGCATGGAAGCGGCCCGTCGAAGCGCCGCGACAGCCACCATCGGCCGAAGCCAAGCCGCCGGGGTACTGGCACCTCGTCGTCGTCGTCGTCGTCACAAGGGTCTGCTGCTGCAAGCGCCCCTCAAGACTCGCCGCCTGCGCATTCGCACCGCAAAGCAGGGCCGTCGCCGGTTGGTGCTTCTCGCTATACCACCCAGGGTGAACCTGGAGACCGTTAAGGAGGGCAATGCAATTGCATTATTCAATCGTCGAGTCCATAGACTTGTAAGTTTGATGGCACAAGCCGGTGCGTGCTGCGTTTATTTTATTTGAGCTGGGCCAAACTACTGGGCATCTCGCTTTCTCTGAGAGGAACATCGTTCTATATCATGCATCTGAATCTTAAATTAGCTGATAAATCGTGCCGTAGTTCCTTGCTTTAGCCCATTGTGCGGGTGATAACCTTTTCCTTTTTAGACGTCTCTTTTCTCAAATCCGCCACACGTTACTCATAAACAAAAACTTGGACTTACACGTACACCGGCAGTTCGACATCGGCTTGGAGAATGAATTCTCTGTGGCCAGTGTCATTACCATTGTTACAGAAATGACTAGCTAGGCGTTATATTTAAATGGGAGGGAGAAGTCCTAATCGCTAATCGAAATCCCAAACCCGTATTATCGAATTGCATTCCGCATTCCGACGGGAATCAGGGACCCTGCGACCTGCTGACGCCAATCAGACGGCGCGCTTGGCACGCCGCACGATCAGTTAACATATCTAGTCCCCCCAGAACTCAAAAGTTACGCCTCCTTCGAGGCCACTCAGGTAGGTGTACTTGGTTCGTTTCTCCTCTGCTCCTCCCTCCTCCCTCTACTGTAGTATAAACTTCATTGCATTCTGCGTAAAAATACGAGCACTTTTATTTATTGATGATTTCGGAGAGAGGCGTTGTCGGTTATCGGGCAAATTTGCTTATTTCCTCTAGCACGAGTAGCTTGCTACTTTCTAGCCTTCAAATAGGGCGTAGGAGGCAATGTCGTAAGCGCTCATAGCCTTTGATTGTTATGGGAAATTGGCGTAGGATAGTCGCTGCTTTAGGAGTATTCGCCAATTGCTTGCCGCACTCCACAAATGGAGCTCAGCTGCACCTGTACACTATTGAGGAGCAGTGGCCACCAGACGATTGCTTCGGGGGCGAGAGCTGCAATTTTCAGCCTATGGTGACCATCTATGACGACACTACAGCCGCAATCGCTGTGGGCTTTCAGGGAGATGTGTATGCAGAGGTGCTTGAGTCGCCCACAGGTTTTGAGCGACTTCGCATCAACAACGGGATAGTGCCAGCTACAGCAGTGGAGACTGCCGTTGAAGTATACGGCGGCATGGCTCGCTTCAAAACCTTAGGTCTTCAGGAGGCGGGTGCGTACCGACTGCAATACTATGCACGGCGGCGGTCGCGAGCAGGTCAGTTAGTAGATGTAGCCACCGCCGAAGGTGCTAGTTTCACAGTGCGGCCAGGCGCACCGTTTGAGCTCACGTTCTCCGTGCACCCGGGCTCAGCCACGGGAGGCCTGCCTCTGCGGCCGCAACCAGTGCTGCATATTGTGGATAGAGGTGGCAACCGGCTCCCAAGCGTAGGCGACGATGGGTCTCTTGTGGTAGCTCGTTTGGCGAAGCCAGCAGGTAGGAAGGCTGGGAACGCGACGACAGCAGCAGCACATCCCAAGCATGCTGCTGCGAACTTCGATCCCACAGAAGTGTACTTACGTGGCACTACAACAGTACGGGTAGTAGCTGGCGCTGCAACATTCACGGACCTTTACATCAATGAGGTATGCGTTTTACGGCCGTCACTAGAAAGCAACCGGCTATTTAATTTCTTCCATCCTCTCTTATTGCTGGCTTCAGGTGCTCCCTTTTTTTAGCGCTTCTTTCTTTTCTTTGTACGTTTCCTTTATGCACATTATTTGAAGCAGTGTCATTTCAACTTGTTCAATTGTGTTTCGGTCAAACAGGCTTCCTTGGCGCCCTACACCATTGTTTTCGAGTTCATACCCGATTCCGAGGCTCTCGTGCCCGCTGTGCGCTCCGAGGCCACTACGCCGAACCGGGCGGCCGCCTTCGCCTTATCCCTCGACCGCCCCGAGGCCCTCAACCAGAAGCGAGGGGTGGTAATTTCCAACGGCTTTGGGGTTGGGCTAGGCCCTCCGGCAGCGCTGCGGCTGTTGCAGAGCCCGGGCTTGGCAGAAGAGGAAGAGGAAGGCGAAGAGGGAGGAGTACAAGCAGCAGCAGCGGCGTGTGTGGGTGGGATGGCCTTTGCATCACCCCCTGTAGTGGAAGTGGTTGACGCGGGTGGGAACCGGCTGGTGACAGACTATGACTCTGCCGTGGAAGTAAGTGTAGCTTACGACTGGTGTTATATCCTTGAGACGGCGAATGACTTTTATGACCCTCCTGCGGGTGTCCGTTTCAGTTTGACTTCTTGCCTCTTCTCTCTTTTGCACTATATTTCTACTTGCCTTCTTCTCGCGATGTCTTTTCTTCTAACCTCTTGACCTGCTTTCAACGAAATCATACTAGGTTTCCTTCGCAGCAAACCCTTCGGAAGGTCGGCTCGAGCCATCCGAGTACACTCTGCAGCGGTGTGTGGCCGGTCTGGCGCGGTTTTCTCAGCTGCGGATTGACCGCGCGGGTCAGCGCTACAGGCTGAAGTTCACCTACCTGGCGTTCAACACCACGACGCGAGAGTACCACACCCAGCTCATGCCCTCCACGGCCTCCGTAAAAGCTGCCGCCATTGAACCCGCTGTTATTGCCCGCATTCGGTCTTCGTCGATGTCATCGAGTACGGCTGCAGCCGCAACCTCGGTTCCCATGGCGGTGGACTCCCCTTTCTTTGACGTGGACGTTGGCCTGCCATACTCTTTGGCAGTGGTGCGGCAGCCGACGGGAGCCATTGCCGGTGGGAACGCGTTTGCGGTGCAGCCGGTGGTGCAACTTCGAGACGTGGGCGGCAACGTCATTGCGTCGGACAGCCAGTCGTCGGTGGTGGCGTCGGTGGTGGCGTCCCCCTCGGTAGGGCGCACCGTGAGAATCGACACGAGGCGGGACCCCATCGTAGAAATAAACCGTATTTTCAGTGTGCCCGCGAACCAAATAGTGGCGCCAGGAGACTTGGTAACGATTTTTGTGGAATTCAAGGAAGAAGTAACGCTTGGTGCGACGTCGTCTTTGCCGACGCTAGCCCTCAATCTGCAGACTGCCGCCGCTCCGAGCGTGAATTTAGAGGCCACAGCGCGCCGCAGTGGCGCTGGGCGGCGCAGCACCGTGTTTGCCTTCGATTTCACGGTGCCTCTCAGCCTCAAGGGCACCGCTGGCAGCCGCCGTGGTATGCTGCTGGAGGTAGGCAGTCCTCGTGCCCTGAACTTAGGGTCTTCGTCGACGCCTTGGGGAGCTTCGTTGCTTGACAATCTTGGCCGTGCTGCTAATTTGACCCTGAGTGCCATTTGCGCGCCCGGTGGGAGCTCTTCATTGGGCGTACTTGGCAATCTTACTGTGAGCTCTGCTGCCCCACAGCCAATCAGTCTGGCTCTACTGGTAGAGCGCACCGGGCAATCGCACCTGCCCGCGCTTCTCAATGTGTCCACAACGACCGTGGCTGCCGAACAGGAAAGCTTGGAGCACTGGCGGCCGCCACTCCGCAGACCTGAAACTGCAACCATCACTACTGTGGAAACTTTTGCCTCCCTAAACGCTACAGCTCTGGCAGGGTTGTCTGTGAACGTTGGCGCAGGGCATCGATTGGCCATTGCTGTCTCGTTCTCAGCCCCGGTAGTGGTGGAAGGCATACCCACTATTCCTCTGAACTTCACCCTGGCCAATCATTCTGGAACCCATGCCCAAAGCACAGGTCCTGAGGATGCCTGGGCAGTACGCTCCTTCGTGTATGCTCGCGGCAGCAACTCTACCTCGCTGCTCTTCACTTACGACGTTCAACCAAACGATGCTTTAGCGAACGGTCGTGCGTTAAGCTTTCCGGATGGCATTGATGCAGCTGCCATTAATCTTACAAGTACAATGGAGGGAGGTAAAGCGTGGATACGACGGCAGAGTGACTCCCCAGAGCTTGCTGCGAATTTAAGCTTAGCAAGCCTAGAGCCAAGCCTAAAGCAAGATAGTTTAGCTCTCACTGTAGACACGTCGCCACCACGCCTCAACACTACGATTGGACCTTTTGCCTCGTCGTCCGTGGAAACCTTCGTCACATCGCTACAACCGGACGGAGCTTACGCTGCAGGTGACGAGTTGCTCTTTGCTGTGTCCTTCGACAAGCCAGTAGCAGCTACGGTGGGCTGTTTCCTTGCTCTCGAAACTCGTGCCGATGCTAGCAACACACCTCTTCGGACCGTCTACGTGACTCCGAGTGGGCCTCAAGTAAGCACACGAGCGCCGGGAATCGCTGCGCTCTATGAGGGGAACAACACCGCCACTTTGACGTTTCGGTACGTCGTGCAGCCTGGGGATGCCACGGAGCAGCTGCAAGAGTGGGCAGGCGCACAGGCACAGGGTGGCGGTGGCAGCAGTGGCTACAGTGCCATCGTGGTCCCGTCAGGTGAATCTTTGCTTCGGCTGTCCACCCGGCCCTTGACCCTTGCAGACACCAGTATGATTTACGGGAGTGGATATGGTGGACAGCTCAACGAGTCAGCAGCGCTGTCACTTGACGGTGCGACGCCTGTGGTTGAAGCCATTTACGTGGATGGCTTCCAGCAGCTCAGCCACAGCGGCCCCTGGTCCATTTATGCGGGGGATCTGGGCAGCTTTACGCGGCTCGACGGCAGCGACCCAAGCCGGGCGAATGTGACTCTCGGTGCGGGCGACCAGCTTTTCCTCAACGTCACATGGTCTGCGCCTGTGACACTGACTGGCGAGCCCGATGCCTATCATCTTGTTTTAGACCCGGGCCTAGGCCCTGTGACTCGCGCTGGCGTCTACGCGTCTGGCAATGGCACTTCAACTTTGCAGTACGTGTACACGGTGCAGCTCGGCGACTCGTTTCAACCGTCCGTGTCTGCAGCTTGTGAAGCGTGCTATGCGTACGCCGAGCACGGTGCCGCTGCGGTTACTGGCTCGGTCTATGACCCTACTGCGTGCCCCAAGCCCTACACTTGTCCGTGGTCGCTTGGGACCCGGTACTCTCCTTCTGCCCTCAGCGGCCCTCCGCCAAAACTAGCGTCCACCCACCCCATGCTAGCTGCTGACCCGAGCCTCGCCCACTTGAAGTTGGGTGACGTCACTGCCGGCATGAAGTTTGGCCTGCCCCTGCGCGCCCGGCGGCACACCCGCACCAGCGATGACGATGACGTCATTGTGCTGGACAACCGCACCTCGGTGTGGATCGACACCAGCCCTGGATCCGTGGGCGGTGACCGCACCACGGCCATTGTGGACGTCACTACAACCAAAGCTGCAGGTACCTATGGAGCTGGTGAAGCAGTGTTTGTGGAAGTGACGTTCAGCGATGACGTGGAAGTTGATCCGCGCCTGCTTCCGCCTCGCTTGCGGCTCAATGTCGACAGCAACGACGCCGCTGCTGCTGCTTCCCGGAGCACTATGAGTGGAGGCTTTGGCCCATACGCGGATTACTACAGCGGCACGGGCACCAACAAGTTCACCTTTCTTTATCGTGCGCGGCCTGGAGACAATGCTTCGTCTCTCAATTGGGCGGTAGAGCCCACGTCACTGCCTACGTACTTGCGGGCAAAAGCGGCCTCTCTAGGCAGCGCAGTGGCCAATCAGACCAACACCCCCATGTACCACCGCGGGTCGTTCCTGCTCTGCAACGGCTCCCTGCCAAACGGCGGAGAAGCTTCCTCTTCTTCTTCCTCCTCTAGCGGCCGCTGCACTTTGGCCAACCGCAACGGCCTCGCTGTGAACTTAACCCTGGCAGCAGCAAAAGAGGCGCGCGGAGGAGTGCCGTTAGACGCATTGATTGGAAGTGCGTTTAACAGCAGTGTCGGAGCTATCAGCATTGATACCACGCCACCCACTGTGGTGCGCGTGTACTCTACCAAGAATGCGACTCGTCTCAAAGACAGCGTGTATACGGTCGGGGAAGAGATTCCTGTGGTCGTCGAGTTCAGTGCCCCGGTCTTTTTGGAAGGTACCCCCATGCTATACCTCGTTACCGGCCCTGGAGACTTGGACACGACCGCTTTACCGTGCAAAGGCTTCCTCCCATCGCCCAGTATGGACCGCGATGGTGACGGCGACGCTGACGCTGAATTGTGGGCACAAGCCTATAGTAGTGGCACGGGAAACAACGATGACAGCGCTCGCGAAGATGCTGATCACGACGCTAGTGCGACCTGGGGCCGCCAGCTTTTGTTCCTGTATACGGTAGCCCCTGGCGACTACAGCGACAATCTGAGCTTTGCGTCGCCTGCTGCGGTAGCTGCGGCCACCCATAGTCGTGACACCAACGCCCTCACCGACGATGCCGGTCGAGCTCGCATCTACAGGGACGCTAGCCGCCCTTCTGGCGATGCCAACTTCGACGTCAGCCACTTGGATCCAATGCTTGGGGACGCAAAGAGTCACCTGGCGCTGCGTGTAGATACTTCGCATGTGCCAAGTCCGATCAATGTTACCTGGTGCCAAGCTTGTTCCCGCATCTCAGCCTTGGCCACAGCATGGGCCTCTCCCGAAAATGCGCAAATTTACGGTTCAGTTGGCACGGGCCCTGGCGGGCGAGCGCGCGGTGGAGGCTCTCTGTACGGCGACTCCGCGGACTTGTCTGGCGTGAGCAAGGAAGCAACCCTGCGCCCAGGAGACGAACTCGAATTCCACGTGAAATTCAGTGCACCGGTCACGTTTGGGCCTTCAGGGACGTCAAGTGGTGTAGCGAAAGCAGAGGTAGACGGCGGGAAACAGCACGATTTGCCAGGGAGCTTAGACGTGAGCTCGCCGCATGCCATTGACTATTACCGCACCTTGCCTTTCCTTTGGCTCGAATGCGGGGCCGTCGACCGTAAGGCCACGTATGTGGGCGGCGACGGTACCGATGTGCTCCAGTTCATGTACGTGGTGCAGCCCGGTGACCTGACTTGGCATTTGGACTACGTGGATGCGCATTCGTTGCAGCTCGGCCTGGGCGGTGGTTTAGAGCCGGGCAAGCTGTTGCACGCCAGCACCCATCCTTCGGTGCGCGTAAACCCAACCCTCCCTGCGCCCGGGGCCACGGGTAGCTTGGGAGCCAACCATGCTCTGTGGGTCGACGGGCGTACCCCTTTTGTAACGTCCACGCAATTCGTGCTGCCGCGTGGCGACTGGGACCGCTCCAGTGCCGACGACGACGACGAGTCAGCACACCGCAGCGTTCACGACGACGACGGGGCTGACCTTGACCGCTCCACGACGACTGCTCGTGCCCTGGCTCGAGGCAGCGTGGTGTCCGCGTCTGCTGGCCGTGTCGCCACTTTGGCAACGGGCTCGTCGGTGTTGCTCAAGGTCAGTTTCAGTGGGCCCGTTCTGATTGGAGTGGCTTCCAACGGCCGAGCTCCGCGGATTCGTGTCGGGCTGGACGGGGATGATGGTCGCCACGCGATCGCACGAGATGGCACAGTGGCGACCAACGGTGGCGACGGGGACGGCGACGGTACTTCCGATGCTGGCGACTCGCTGTACCGGTACGGTGCCTATGGGTCGCGCTACAGCACAGGGGCAGAGGGTGCTGCCAACTACGTTCCTTCGTCTGGCACCTCCGCAGCCGCTGGAGGTGTGAGCCCAGGTGGGGCAGTAGCGGTGCGGTGGTTCGAGTACGTCAACGGCACCAACTCGTCAGAGGTGTGGTTCGAGTACAAGGTGCGCACGGGGGACGTGTGCTTGAACCGCCTCGATTACCGCGCCGACGAGCGTCAGTTTCGGTCCAGCGTGAGTAGCTTCAACGTGGACCCTCCGCGGGGGGTATGGGTGCGAGCGGCGAGCTTCCACCCTCTGCTGGACGCGGACTTGCACCTGAACCCTGCAGGTGGTGCTCTCAAGCCGCGGCCCGAGGGACGAATATCTACGGAAACCGAGGCGGCCGCGGCCCTTGAGCGCTTGAGCAAGGGCTCCCTCGAGACACGGCCTGAAGGCTCCACCACGAGCATTGCCCTGGCCTTAGGAGTTGGCACTTTCGAAGACTTGGGGATCGTGCAGCGGGGGCCGGATTACAGGGTGCGGTTTGAAGTCTTGCCGTTCGAAGCGCCGCTGCGGTTCCTGCGAAGTGTTTCCACCGACTTGAACGTGGAGTACAGCGCGGAATATGAAGTGGAAGCGCACGATCGCGAAGTGTCCGACAGTTTGGGCAGCAGTGTGGCAGTGGCAGGTGATCTAGTGGCCTCTGGGGCTCCTCGCAAGCATCGAGACGTGCCGGAAATTCAGTATGTTCGAACCCACGCCGACGCCGGCCGCGCGGTGTACGAAATCCAAGTCATCGGTGTAGCTGCCAACCGGCAAGAAGAAGTGCAGCGGTTTGTCACGGCGGCTGCTCCTCATGCTACGGTAGGAGGTAGCTTCAAGCTAAGCTACGCCTCTAGCGACGGGATCGTCAGCGGCGAAACCATCGCCATCTTGCACGATGCGCCTCCGGAGTCAGTGCGAGTCGCCATCGAACAAGCCGTGCCGCAGCTCGGGACTATTCGAGTGAGCAAGACTCCGTACACCTGGTGTGCCTGTGTCGGAGGCTTCGAATGGACCGTCACCTTTGAGGTGGCTACTGGTGACGTGCAAAAGTTAGAAGTGGATGGCAGTGCGCTGACTGGCACCGGTGCTTATGTGTCGGAAGTGGAAGTAGTGCAGGAGTCCCCATGGCTGAATGGCACCTTTCGCCTCGCGTTTTCGACCGAACACGGTGGCGACTACCATTACTTGCACCCACGAGGCGACCTGTACAACAACACGGACCCATCTTTAGCACCTCTCGGCGCGCGCGCTTATCTGAGCCAAAGCAGCAGCCGCAGCCATTACTACCTGAACGGCACTGCGGCGGCAGCTAGTGGCGATGATTACTACGGTGGAAGTGGAGTGGTGTGGACACGCCCCATCCCTGTAGATGCCTCGCCGGCACTGGTCAAAGAGGCTCTGGAGGGAGACCTCGGTGCGAGTGTGCACAGTGTTGAAATCAGTCAAGTGGATGACGCTAATGGCCACCAGTACATTGTCACCTTTGCGCACCAAGTGAACGGCCCCGCCCTCGGCCAATGCCTAGACTTCCACAACGCTACCAGTGACGGTGGAGGAGGCGCATCTGTCAATAGCAACAGCAGCCATTGTGTGGACAATGACTTGCCTCAGCTCATCGGGGACCCCCGCAAGGTGGGTGGCTATGGCAGTGGCAAGAGCGCAGACGTGTGGGTGCACACGGCCCGCAACGGCAGCAACCCCGTGTGGGGCACCTTTACGTTGGGGTTCCGGGAAAAGTCGGCACGGCTGGTGGGGCCTGGCTACGGCCTGCATGGAGCTTTGCGCACGCCGCCTTTACCGTACGACATTAGTGCCAAGGGCCTGGAGGCCGCGCTGGAAGGATTGGGGGGCATCGAAGATGTGGACGTCAGCAAGGAGCCCCCTCGGATGGACCGTGGGGCGCTGTGGGCGATCACCTTCCGAGAGGTGCGCAAGTTGACCCCGTACGGATGGGTCTTCGACCACATGAGCAACTTGGAGCCGCTGATGGCGCACGACGAAAAGTTGCATGGGACCGGGGCTCGGGTCGAGGTGGGCCACCGCTCGGGAGGTGCGTCCGACTACCCGCATTGGGCGCCCAAGCGAGAAGGCTCCTTCGGTGAGGAGTCGGGCGCTGCCTACGTATATCAGCGGGTAGGCTTAACGCGCGACCAGTACCAAGAAATCGCGAAAGTGACCCCTGCCGACGCGGCCCCGTATGACCATTTCGGCTGGAGCGTGAGTTTGTCCGGTGGAGGGAGGCCATGGGCGGAACCACAAGGCAGCACGGTCGAAACGGGCCTAGGGTCCACGGCGAGTGGCAGGCGGCCACTTTTAGTAGTAGGCTCCCCCTCCAAGGACGACAAAGGGGTGCTCGAACAACAAGCGCTGTCCTGCAGCGCCGACGGTGGCTTTTTCGTGCTGCAGTACCGTGGCTTCAGCTCCGACCCTATCCCGTGGAACGTGACCCATTTGGAGCTCGTGGAGCACATGCGCGGTAGGTTTGGCCCTTGCCTTGGCTGCCACGCTGGCGCTACTGCGGACCCCATGCACGTGTTCCCCGCCATCGCAATCGACCCCTGGGACGTTATTGACGACGCCGACGATGATGACGCGGTGGTGCGAGACGGCGGGCGGCGCGGACTGTGCAATCCTACGGGTTATGCCGTGGGAAGGTCAGGCAACGCGACCCGCGCGCTCATTACGTTCCTCACGCCCCCACCGAAGCCCGGCATGGACGGGGACTTGGAAATGCTGCAGTTCGACGCCACGCATCTCGAATGGCGCGGAGAAGTCGGCGCGGGCAACATCACCATCCAAGAAGTGCGCAAAGGCTCCGCAGTCCCGTCGGGACCCGAGGCTGAGGGCGCTCAAAAAGGTGCGGTCTACGTGTTCAGCTCCCGCGACGACGACGACCACGGCCTGGCGGCGCAATGGGCCCAGCATGCGAAGCTGGTTCTTCCGAGCGGTGGCGAAGCTGATCGATTTGGGTGGGCAGTGAGTATTGCCACTGATGGCTTGACTCTAGTGGTGTCTGCGCCCGGTGAAGGAGGGGACATAGGGGCAGCGTACGTGTACCAGCGGCCGTCAGCCGAGCACCGAGACCCACCACGAGACGCGGCCTGGGGCCCTGGGAATTGGGTGCAAACGCAGCGGTTGGATGGGCGTGTTTTCAGCTCAGAGTTGCTCGATCGCTTCGGGGAATCACTAGCAGTCTCGCCCGACGGCAACACGATCATTGTGGGATCCCCTGGTTTTGACAGTGGCCGCGGCTGCGCGTACGTATTTTTAAGGAACCCGTACAGCGGCAAATTTCTAATCCACCAACAGTTGACCCTTGACCAAGCCCAACTGACTGCGAACGATGGTTCGAAATCGGGCCTCGAAGAACGAGTTGGCCGGATTGGTGATCGACTGGGCTGCAGTGTTGCAGTCGACGTCAATACCGTGGTGGTCGGGGCTTGCGGCCGTGCTACCACTACCGTGCACACGGGTACTCTCCCGTCTGCGACAGCACAGCCCGGGTGCGGCGCAGCTTATGTGTTCTTGCGCAGCACCTTTGAGGCTTACTTCTTCTTGTCGCAGCGCCTGGTGCCCAGTAACCATGTTGCGCACGATCGCTTTGGCTTCAGCGTTGCGGTCTCCAACGACACGATTGTGGCCACGAGCTTTGCTTCCCCGCCTCGAGCTTCCACCAGCAATGGAGCTGGCTTACGCCCACGGCATTCGGTGCAAGCCATTAGCACAGCCCTGAACCGCTCCGCTACGTCGCTGAATATAGGTGCCACCAACGGCGCGCGGTCATTTGACGAAGAAAAAGTTGGGGCGTCGTTTACTTTGAGCTGGCGCGTGCGGATGTTGGCTAGCGGGAGCTGGGAAAAGCGCACTACTCCACCGCTGCATGCCGATGTGTCAGCCACAGAGCTGGCGGCCGCGCTCGAGCAGTACTTGGGCACAGGCCGAGTGCGAGTGGCGCGCACGGACGCAGACCCTGCGTCGGGAGGCAGGACTTGGTTTGTGACGTTTGCAGGCGTGAACGACCAGCCGGGTTGGGAAGTGGACGGCGTGCGGTTTGGCGGCGAAGGCGCTGGAGCATTCAATGGTGGGCTCACGCTGCTGGAAGCCGATGGCAGTGGGCTCACGGGCATTGGCGCACATGTAGAGGTGCGGGAGCTGAACGCGCCTCCCGCGAAAGTGCGAGGTCTAGCGCACGTGTTCACTCGTGAAGTGGGGGGTTGGGCCTCCACGAAATCGGGCCACTGGAAGCCTTTTGTCGAGCAAGCCTTCTTGTACCCCGAAACCAAACAGCCGCAAGACTTGTTCGGAGCGGCGGTCGCCCTTGACGGAGAAGTCGCCATGGTGGGCGCCCCTAACCGTGACTCGTTCGTGAGCTACGCTAACGGTGGTGCTGCGTTCGTGTACGACTTAGATTTCTGCCGCGTGGCCTTTGACGAAGACCCTTACTTTGTGTTCGAGGGCCATGGTCAAGCGTTAGGGCTCACGCGGCAATACCAAGAAGACGAGTTGCAAGTCCTGAAGGTCGAGTCCTTGGACCGCAACGCCGTCACCATCAAGCAGCGCTACGCGCGGGACCTGTTTGGTCTAGACGACGCCTGGCTGCGCAGCGGTGGCCACGGCGGTGGCGGCGCGGGCGGCAACGGTGGCGGTGGGAGTGGGGGCATGGGCGCTCGAGGCGGCGGGTACTATGCTACAGTGCTCGATGCGGTTGGAGCCGGGTCTGCATACGGTCGCGCCCAAAACTACGGGAGTGCAGACCCCAAGTCAGTGTGGGTCGATGGGGCTTACGACTACCGCGGTGTCTCAGACTACGTGCCGGTCTCTAAACCTGTGATGCTGTTCGCCGACCAAACGCGCGTGGAAGTAACGCTCAACACCACCAACGACGGCATTGTTGAGGCGCCCGACGAGAACGTGACGGTGGCGGTGCGGTTGCCGGGCATGTGGGCGAGCCTCCTCGGTGGCTTAGCAGCTGAAGTGGTGATTGTCGACGACGCAGACGGCAGTGGCAACGGCGTAGGGAATACCGCTTGTTTTGAGAAGTTGTACGGTGAAGATAGCGAGCAAGGAGACAGCCTCGGGCATTCGGTCGCTATGGACGCAATGAGTGGGGTCGCTGTCGCAGGCAGCCCTCGTGCGCCAGGCAGAGAGGACGGTGCAGTCTTTGCCGGTGCAGCTGTTGTATACCGCCGCAGCACTGCAGGTGGGGTGTGGGAAGAAGAAGAGCGCCTGGTGCCGCCTCCGATGGTGAACGAGTCCTCGTTTGTGAGTAGCGGTGACGATGACGCACTCAGCGATGACGGTGGCGGCGGCTACACCGCGAAAATGGGTGGCGAAGGTATCAGCGGCCGCGGGCAGTGGGGAGTGCGCGCGCGGCGGGCTACCTTTGGCGACGCAGTCGCGGTGGGCTCGACCTATGGCACCCAGTTTGGTCGCACGCGAAGTGGGCGGAGTATCACGTCGATCCTGGTAGGGGCCCCGGGGGAGGCAAAAGTGTACGTGTTCGATTACAACGCCACCAGCGCAGGGGAAAACTACAATTACGACGCCACTGAACCCATGCGGCGGCGCGGGAAGTGGCAACACGCCGCTACGCTCACTCACCCAGAAGCCGTGTACGCGCAACACCGTTTCGGGGCTCGAGGCAGCGTCGCCATTGACCACGACATTGCTGTCGTTGGGGCGTTTGGGTTGGAATGCGTGTTCATGTTCCGGCGAGTGTGGGATCCTTCTGCTCAAGCCTTCGTGTGGCTCCCGGGTGAGAAACTCGTGTCGTCGGACTATGATTACGACCTGATTTTAGACCGCCCGTACATGCACGCGCAGCATTTTGGGGTGTCTCTCGCCCTGAGCGGCCGCACTCTTGCTGTCGGAGCACCTTTCGCCGATTATGGTAACCGAGGTGACAAGACCATTCGGGAACCGTTTGCTACGGACGGCCTCTACAATCCCGGCATCGGTCGCGGCCGGGCGTATGTCTTTTATTCGGTCCCATCACAGCAGCACGTGTCCTTGCGGTCCGACACCCAGCTTTATGCGGGGACTTTTCGGCTCGCCTTGGAGAACCACCGTAACCTGAGTGACGTCACTGCTTCGTTGAGCTATTCGTCCTCGCCCTCCGACGTGAAGACAGCCTTGGAGAAGTTGTCGAACATCGACGAGGTAGAAGTCAGCTTTGAGCTCTTGGATGAAGGCTTGCTGCGGCAATGGACCGTTTCCTTCGTCGGCGAAAACGAAGACCCTCCATTGTTTACCCCTTTGTGGGGGCAAACCACTTCCACGGCCGCTGGATTCAGCGGGGGGTCCTCCCTGGCCCGCAGCGGGGGCTGTGACAAAGCCCAGTGCGTGAACATGAGTGCGCCTTACTCTCCAGCCCCCCGTAGACAACTCCTTGTGACGCGGCGCAATTCGGTGGGTGACTGGCTGGAGCATGCAGCAGTTCAAGCGGCCGACAAGAATTCAGCAGATGCCTTTGGCGCTGCGATAGCGCTCGATGGAGATCAGTTGATCGTAGGGGCGCCGCAGTCGGACGCGAGAACCACCACTACTTGGGACTTCGAGACAGGCGACTTGGTGGGATGGCAGCGCACCGGCGGGACCGCGTTTGACATGCAGCCTACCTATGGCGACAACCCGCGTGGCCGGAGCGTGTATGCAGAGGTTGGGGACCGGCGAAACGACGGGTGGGCACAGCAGGCGGGGCTAGAAGGGCGCTATTACATTGGGACTTTTGAAGCCAGGCCAGGCAATGGTGCCAAGGGGGACTATGCCTCGCCGCACCCCGACATTCCATTAGGTTCCTCCCAAGGTGACGTCCCCACTGGCGTGCTGACGTCAGAGCCGTTTACCGTGGCAGGCCCGGGTGGGATAACGTTCTTGGTCGGGGGCGGTTGCGACAAGACCAAGGTCTATGTCGAGTTTTTAATCGATGGCGCCTCGGTAGATCGAGCGACCGGCAAATGCGAAGAACGCATGCAGGAAGCATTCTTTGACACGAGTTTGTTCGTGGGCCGCGCAGGGCAAGTGCGAATCGTGGACGCGAGCTCGGGTCCTTGGGGCCACATTAACGTCGATCGCTTTCGGTTCAGCTGGGAATTAGATCCTAGCCGATCTGGGCCCGGCAGCGGCACCGGCAGCAGTGGCGGCGGCGGGCAGGTCACTGGCTACACCACTTCCGACAGCGGTGGCGCACCGAATTCTCGTCGACCTGGCAACGCCACCTTGAGCGGGGAAGAGATTCCGGGCTACCAGGCCATGGGGGCGGGGGGCGCAGGGCGGGCCAAAGTGCACCGCAGCTTGCAGGCTAGCGCGCCCGAAGCCGGGGCAGCTTATGCTTTCCGGCGCAAAGCCGCGCATGCCCCAACTACCACCCCTTCAAGCGGGGGGCAAGGCTACGCGTCGTCGTTGTCGCCGTCGGCGTCGCCTACCAGCACGGCGATTGAGTCGTGCACCGGCGACCGTGAGCACTGCATGTGGGTGCAAGAAGCGCGGCTCATGGCGTCGGACCGCCGCGCGGGGGACAAGTTTGGGAGCAGCGTGGCCGTCGACGATGCCACTGGCACCTGTGCAGTGGGGGCGCCGCAAGCCTCGGGGGCCTGGTCCTTGCTCGGGAAAGCGGCACCCCCAAACCACCCGTACTACGAGGGGCGAGGGTCTGCAGAGGTGGAGCTGCCAATGGACGGGGCTGCAGCTGCCGCCGCCATGCGCGCTCCCAACAGCCATTCTCCGCTTCTTGGCAGTTTCGCTGCGGTCTCAGCGCAAAGAGCGGCTGCCACTGCGGCGATTGCGTCGGCCTCCGCAAGGGCTTCTTCTTCGATGCAGTACTCCATGGGTTTAAATGCTGAACGTAGAGCAGCAGAAGCGACAGCAGCAGCAGCAGAAGTAGGAGCAGGTGGGCAGTCATCAGCGTCGGTGCCTATTCCTTCCCAGCCTGGATTTGATCCTGCTTACGCTTATGACCCACACGCTTTTGATCCGCGAGAGTTTGAGGGCAGTGGCGCTGCTTACGTGTTCAGCCGGCTCCCCGCAGTGCGCAGTGGAGGCACCGGCCTACCTTACTGGGAGTCGCCCGCGGGAGTGCCTCGGGGCAGCGCACAGCCCTCCTTTGAGGGCGAGCGCGGCTGCACGGGCGCCACGGTTGAGCCTCCTCTGTGGCCGTTGACCGAACAAATGCGGATAGTCCCACCGACCTTGGCAGCTCGCGACGGGCTCGGGAGCAGTGTCGCTCTACAAGGGTGGGCGGGTTTGTTTGGCTTGCCTGGGGACGATGGCGTTGGGCAAAACGCGGGGGCAGCGGTGGTGGCCGACCTTGCGGTGAGCCGCTGCTACTTCGATAGCGCGGAGTATGTGGCGGTCGAAGGCGAAGGTGGAGGGCGTGTGGTCATAACGGTATCTCGCGACCCGAGGTTTTCGGCGCGGGCCCTCTCCATCGCCTACGCCACGTCAGACTTGACCGCCAGAGGCGTGGACACATTGAGGTACGCCGAGTGCTTGGATTTGCCCCTGGCTGAGCGCGCTGGCTGCGGCGACTACCTACAAACCGCTGGCGAAGCGACTTTCGCGCCCGGGGACGCGAGTGTGAACTTCGTGGTGTACGTGATGAACGACTTGTGCCACGAGCATCATCCCGAATACGTGCTTTTGACGTTGAGCGTTCCCGGAGGTGGCCCGCTCGGCGGTGAGGACTACATTAGCCGCATTCGCATCGATGACGACGATCTTAATCGCCCTCCATGTGAACTCAGTTGAGTAAAGAACTGCGCTCTCACAGCAGCTCACGGAGCTCTTAAATTTTAGTTCCGGCAAGCAACCAAGCAAATGAATTTAGAGCGTTATAACGAGACTCGCTCTTTTCATACCCACGAAAAACCTACTCAAGGCCAGGGCATAGTCTATAGTCATAACCATGCGAATCCGCGCCTAAGTTATATGCCCGAGATGGCGATGCCCACCACATGCGAGTCCTTCAAATAATTCTTCCAAATGATGGTAACCCTGTAAAAAAATTAACAAGGTGTGTTTGCATTCTGCTCTAAAAAGAGGCAGCTTGGCGTGTGGCGCTTGGCTACTCCAACAGATATAATCTAGGCCGAGAGTAATGGAGCTGCAGTGCAGCATGTACTGCGTTCTTAAATCTTAGTTTCAGAGATAGATTTAGTGGCCCCCACTTCTTTGCAGTCGCGGAATATTCGTGGAGTATAAAATGTCTGCCATTTCCACTCGACTTTTGAACGTGGCGATCATCCACAATGAGCTCGCATGCGAAGACGAGTCCGCGACGGATGTTGAAGCTACTGAAAAGATTCTCTATTATTATCCGGAGTCCGATGATTCTAGGGCGCGGCTCAATCACCTCAGCTTATGCGAGGGCCTTATTGCCTTCTCGCGCACTATGAACCCGCATGCACCAATAGAAACGGTGCACATGCAGAATCGGCGCTTCGTATTCGAAGAAGTAGAACCTTCAGTGTGGTGCATTGCCGTTTTCGCTGATGATAAATCCAATTGCGGCATGCTTGATGATGCTTCGGCGCATTCAGTGGTGCAGCAAGTCTACGAAGCCTTGTCACTTTTTGTTGGCCCATTACGAGCGATCTTTAATGCACCAATGGGCCTCGCAGGCGACACGAGCGATGTGGACACATCTAAATCTAATCCTAGCAGCGCGATAGACTCTCTAGCTGGGGAATCGCTATCGGGCCTAGCGTTTGTGCTGCGACTGCAAGCCATGCGAAAGAAGCTTCGCAAGCTCCAGGCGCTGCCTGAGGACCACTACCGAGACATGACGCTTGCTGAAGCTCAAGCTGCTCAAGCCCGTGACGTCGCCACCTCAAGCGAGCTAGAAGCAGGCATTGCTCGCATGGTGGTTGCTTCGCCTGCCGAAGCGCTGCGCCGCCAGCTGGCTGGGCTGCTGGGCCGCACCTTATTACCGAGCCTCACACCGTTGTTGGGCGCCGGCGTGTCGCCTTTCGGCGCAGACTTGGCCGGCTTCCCGCTGCTGGCTGTGGAGGGTTCAACCTTTCTGGCAGCGCGTGAGGTGGCCACTACTCTTGGCTTTGGTGACGCGTTGCTTCTACGTCGAAGGATTGTTGACGAAGCAGCCGTGGTCAATGGTGAAAGCGATGGAGATAGCGAAGTTGCATCTTCACAGCCGACTTCAGGAGCGCTTCTGGGGTCGGGCACGCAGCCGCCTGAAGTCGCTGGTGTGTGCGTGTTGGTTGATGGCCAAGTGCTCTTTTCGGACTTTCCGCACGCGCACGCGAAGCTGCTGCTGCGGAACCACCTCAAGCAGTGCTACGAGCCAGCGCTCAGAGCTCAAGCAGCCGCTACCTCGGCTGCGGCTGTGAATGCTAGTACCAAAGCGGCTGCCGCATCGGCAAACGGTAAAGTTGACACCAATAGCAGTAGCAATAGCAATAATAGGAGGTCTGACGGTGCGAGCAGCAATAGCAGCAGCCGGCCAGCATCTTCACGCTGGTCAACGGCAGCGATCGGCAGCGCCCTTCGAGCCACCGTGTCGTCGTCGTCGTCGCGTGCTTCGGAAGCGCAGCCGAGTTCGCCGCTCTCGCCGAAAGGTAGCGATGGTGGTGCAGCGAAAGGTCTTTCGCCGTCAGCCGGGGGCTACGACGTTACGAAGAATCGTGGCGGGTTTTTGAGCGGAGGGCAAACTTTGGTCGAATTTGGGAGTGACATGCAGTCCTCTGCCAACAACAGTAGTACTGGTGTCGGCGACAATGAGAGCGGCCCATGGATAGCCGTAGGGGGTGGCCGTCGCATCTGGGCACCTCGCGTCTTTGTGCCTTGCAAGAGTGCGCCATCCCCATCGAGTGCTCCTGGTCAAGGCGGCAACAGCAACAAGGTGGAGAGCAAGGCCCTGGAAACGACCCCCGTATGGGCAGCAACGGGTCAAAAGACGCTTTGGCGAAGCGTTGGACGAACGGAATTCAATCGCCGAGTAGCTGCAGCTGCTGAGAGAGCAGAAGAGACTACAGGCGCTTTAGTGGAAATGAAAGGGGGCAACACCAGCGAAGAAGGCTCAGGGGAGGTGCAGGATGAAGAGGAAGAATCCGATTCCGATGATGACGACTGGCTTGCATCTGATGTTCTGGAGTCGGACTCCGTCAGCGACCAAGCAGCGCTTGCGCCTGGTTCTTACATGGGCCGAGCGCTGTGCTATACGCAAGGGCGGTGCGCCCTGCTTCTCCTAGCTGATCCAGCCATCGATGCGCGCTGCCGAGGCCAATCGAATGCGTTACCTGTGGAGATTGCGTCCTGGGGTGCAGGGGTGACCAGGGCCGTAGCGCCGGCGTTGAACAAGCTCAACCATTTGCTCGGAGAGCGTCCGCGAGAAGTGCCCGTGCTTGAGGTATGAGATATCATAGAGTTCGCATTTTATTCCAATTGCGCACAAAAATTGATACCTTTCTTACATATCTTCCTTTTTTCTTTCTTTGTGAGCTCTTTTTTCTTGTGGGCTGGCCCGTATGCTTAGAGTGCGCTCAAATATGACTCTTGTTTGCGATGGTGCAGGGTATGCGGTTCGTGTATTTCAATGGCTCAACGCTCTCAGTGATGGCAATTGGCTCGAGCCAAGACGCACGAACAACGCGACTGTCCATGGCTCAATCGGGTTCTTCTTCTTCTAGCAGAAGCAACAGCAGCAGTGGTGGTGTTTCTACCGTGGGCGCTACTAACCTCTCAGCGCAAGCTTCTTCGTCATGGCCCGATGCGCTGGCCAATCTTGATTCGTGCTTGTCGGTGCGCGCGCGGGTCGCAGTGGCGGACGCACACGCTGCTTTGAACGCGCACCGCACCACGCTCGAGGCATCTAACACGAGCGCAGCCCGTCTTGTGATGCTCAAGCTTGGGGCTCCCAGAAAGAGCGCCAACAAGAGCACGCCAGGCACTGACAACAGCAGTTCCACTGGAGAGACTGCTCCCGCTGGCGGTAGTGAGAGTGCGGCAGGCAACAGCAATGGAGAGGGCAGGAGCGGTGCTGGGGGTGCGAAGGCAGTCGGAAAGACAATCTCAGTGGGGGGCGCATCTTCAGGAGAGGAGTGGGTGATCGGAGAGCGGTTTGGAGAGCGAGAGCTGTTCGTGTTCCTAGACCAGCGCTGCCGCACCCCTGGTGACGCGCTTGATGAGCTCGCGAAGCTTAAAGGCGGCCTTCTCAGCTCGATTGTGCTCCCTTAAAGACTCATAGCCCAAGATGCTGCGATCTGAAATGGAATTGGTGGCATCGCAAGTAATTGAGATAAAGAGCTATTTCGTAATGCAGTGCGCATTTATAGGAGTGGCTTGGGCTTGGTGCTTGTCATCCCCAGATCCCCAGGGGTTCCCTACTTCCCCACTCATATTCACATGTGGCGAGTCAGCTACTAGTGGAAGATGGAGATGTCGCGATGTATGTCGTTTATGTATCATTCAGCATTCAGTGTATTGGATATCAATTAGCTCTGCGCTTCTTTTCCAATTCCCCAGTCAGACACAGACGCCAGTTATGCTATTTCTTTGCTCTTCATCTTTGTTACAATTTTATTGTTATTGCACTAGTATTCAAATCCCTCATCGAAATCCATTTCGGGTTGTCCGATCAGCTGTTTCATAATTTCGCATGTAATACTTGACCAACTGAAAGGCAAGATGGAAGATAGCGATATCGAATTCGGGCTATGTGCTTGCGCACGTGCATGCATCATAACTCCCAATTCCTTTACATCTATAAGTCATCTCTCAACCAACTCTAAAAGTGCCATTTATATAATGCTCTGCGGTCATGGTCACTATTACATCAGGACGCCGGCGCAATTCAAAGAGAAACAGGTTTACGCTTCGGCAGCAGCAGCAGCAGCAGCTGGGGCAGGCGCGGTAACTTCCGGTTTCGGTTCACTCGACACGCGCAAGTTGCTGCGCGCAACGTTGAGCTCCGTCTTGCAGTTGCTGCACTTGAGCTTCGCCGAATCGCTGAACCCTTCCACGCCCAGCACGTTTCCGAAGAGCACCACGTTGTCGGCTTCGCAGTTGGGGCAGGGGCCCGAAGCAACCAGAGGGTTCTGGAAAAACACGTTTTCGGCGAAGAATTTGGAGCCAAACTGCGAGAAGGAAAGGAGGAACGCAAACGACAGCATCACTAATTAGAAATCGACAGGAAGAAGGCAAAAACTGTGAAAAACACCAGAGCTCGGCAAATAAGAAACGACAAAGAAACTTGTCAGGTTTGCTTATAACCATGCCAAGTCACAGTCTTGAAACGTAGGGCTATAAATAGGGAAAATATTACACAAAGCTTATCCACGGAAATTTGTAGATGTGCAAGCAACGAGCAAATGACTCCGTTACTCACCCAGATGACGGGCGAGCCCAAGATGATGTCAATGAGGGGGTTCACGTAGCGGAGAGGCGTGAGTTCGAAGGCAAAGATGACCCACACCAGCGAGATCACCGCCACCGTGGGCAAGTACGCCACGTACTGCCGCACCTTGTCCTGTGACCAGGTCACCGAGCAGATGCCAGTGTCGACGAAGCACCGCGGCTCCTTGGTCACGGCAATCGCGCTCTTTTGGGCTTTGAGCTGTTGCATGGCCACAACAAATAGGCGCACGCACGGACAGCGCACATGTAGAAGTGTTAGGCTAAGTTCAATAAAATAAGCTCGCATTCGAAGGTGCATTATTTTAGGCAATGCGAACAATTGCTGAGAAATGTTTGCCACGCATCCACAAACTAACGACTCCAAACTGTCGTTAGTGTTCTCCCGACAAGTAGAACAAGGCTCACCTTGGTCTTCAAAGCGTCGAACTCGTCGTCTGGCATGATGGGGTTCCCCTTCATGAACGACTGGGGACACAGAAGAAAAAGGATACACAAATTAGTGCAAACGTTCAAAACATGACAACACAAGAAAAAGACCACGGAATCTTTCCAATATCTGTGCGTTGGCCGCTTGACAAGAAGTTGCACACAATCTGGCGCCAACAAACACGTGCGCCCATGCAAAAAGTAGTTAACAAGGAGCCAGGAGGAGACCAAGTGTTTAGTTTTAATATGATACCTGCATAGCGATGAGGTATTGGTTTTCGTCGCGGCTCAGCACGGCTACGGGGCTGCCTTCCCACAACAGGTCGTCCTTCAGCTGGTCGAAGTCCTTGTCATTGAGCAACTGCCAGGGGAACATGGGCACAAAAACATGGCGTTGTAGAATTAGATTAACACAGGTCCGCAATCAGACGTGGAAACTTCACACAAGCTTCAGGAGTGTACACCCTAGCACAAACTGGGTGTTACCGCTTGTCGCACAACTCCCGTTTTGTTCACCGTCTTTTGCCCCGAACTCTCGAGTATCTCTTACCTGGCGGCCATCGAAAAAGTACGCTTGCAATGCGTCGACGAAGACGCGCTCCTTCTCCTCCACAGACAGCACGATTGGCTTGCCCGTTTTTTTGTCCACAGCGCAAAACTCTGCGCGACCCTGCAAGTGCCGCGCACACGTGTACAAGTGTGAGAACGCGAGTGGGAGACAGAGTGACCATGGAGGCATGTAAAGAAAAGTGGCAAGGCTAAGTTAGAAATGCCTTTAAGCATTCGCCTGTGCGACAGTTTCAAGTACTTGTCACTCTCTGGTTCAATGGCTTGTTGAAACAAGGCTGGTATTACGAGAGGGACAAGGGTATACAGTATGCGAGTACCTCAATTTTAGACTCGTAAAAGCGACCGTCCTCCGAATTGTATACAATCTGCTCGCGTTCAAGCATTGAGAGCTTAACAGCCTATGGTGTAAGAGATTTCCATACATTTCCGCTTAAGGAGTCTCGACATCTCATAGACCAAATTTTAAAAACGTGCTGACAGTTGAGTTCACACCGATCGCAACTCTCCACTATGAGAGCAATGCTTGAACACAAAAGGGATATCACAATAAATTCTCATTTTTCATACCGTGCCATCCTCTGGCTCGCCCTGGTTGTTCGCCATGCGAGGGAGTGTTGACGGCCGCCGTGCCACCGCATGAGTTGAGAGAGCCGCTCGCGGGCTCCATCCCAAGCTGCACCTGTGAAAAAGAAAAACAGTGAGGGAGATTACAAGTAGCGCGAATCCAGAATATGCAAAGTCTGCTAAGCACGCCGTGGAATCTAGCTTCCTACCCGAGGCAAAGAGCGATAGTCACTAAACGGGTAGAGTTCTTCATGTTTGTACAAATCATCCACGACGTCATTCAATGTTGAGCTGTCGGTGCCGAAATGATCTTTGTCCGAAATTGCAACTGGAATCCCTGCGGGACATGACAAGGCCGGAAACAGAATATCAGAAGAAGGTGCTTTGCAGGGTATCTTCAGAATTATTTCCACATTATCAAAACATCTAATAACATACTACTGTAGTAGTATAGTACATCATCAAACCTCGATCGCCTCGACGCGACGCCTCGAAGGCCTCGAAGACTTCCACTAAAGCATAGAAACAATTCCGCGAAGCCTAGGAGGGACTGCATTACAATTCAATCACTGTTGTAAATCATGAGTGAGCTAGAAAAAGATGCGAATACTGAGTACGAATACGAATCCGGTCAGGAAAGACCAGTGACAGCTCTTGAGCGTGTCAAATATTTGGTAGGTCTTTTTACACAAACGTGCCATTTAAGAGTATGAATTATATGCTCTATGTGTAGAGTTACATTTGAATATTAACCAACAATTTGACATTTTCTATTGCCAACATCTAACATGTCGAACCTATATAACTTGTTCAGGAAGAGCGTGGGATGCACATCCCTGCAGCCTTGCAAAACGAAGCTGACAAAGCATCGGCAGAACTTGAGGTTAGGATGTGTCCGAACTCCCTGCACATTGCACTTTACACGCAAGGCTCAATAGTTTCATCCTGATGTTACATCTCAAATTCTATATGAATATTTCTAGAGATATTTCGATCTCAAATTCTATAGTGAACCTTCTTTATTTCATCTGCCATGTACCAATTCAATTTATTCTTTTTGCTGCACGCTCAGAAACTGGGCCTAGGTCCGAAGCTAGTGCCATGTTTCGAATACTTGATGATCCCCGCCAACGAGCACCGTCCCTACGAAGTTGTCACCGCCAAGCTACCCTTGCGAGACGACGGTTGCGTCCCCGCTGGAGACCAAATCCCCAACCTCGTCAAATCTCACTTCGCGAACCAAGGCCGTAGCCAAACGGTAAGGGTTGAAATTTGCCAGGCGAACATTGTTGGCATTCTAATCAATTCACAATGCTACTCTTCCTGTGATATGTGCTCGATCGTCAATATTTTAGTGCCGATTCGTTGAATGGTTCTATTCTTGCCTCTCAATGTGTCTTCCTTTCGTTTGAACCTTATCCATACTCAGGTGAGCGACGAGCGGCTGGGTGAGCATGCGCGCGCTACCCTCGGCGAACAAGCGTCAGCGGTGTCATCTCACGCCTTTGCGGAAGCTACTGCTCACGGGTCCGTAGAGACCTTTGCTCTCGTGCGCCCTGCCGCAGCCAACGATCACGCGGGCGTTTACATTTACCTGGACGAGGTATGATTTGATGATGGAAAAGTGGTGCATTGTGAGGATACGTTGGTTGTTGCAGCATTCATTACGCAAGATGATTTAACCGATCGGTACAATGGGATGTGTTCAACTTGCCATTTTCTATGCGCTCCCGTCTGTATTTTCTTCTTCTTCTTCTTCTTCTTCTTTTCTCTCTCCCTCACACATTCCCTCGTGGGTGTATCTCTTAAGATCGGTGCGCTGAAGGAGCTGCCATTGAACTCACGAGCGTCGGCGTTGGCTCGTGCGTGCGGGCACCCCGAGTCCTGCGTGTTTTACGGCGACGTGTTTGTCGGGCGCGTGTGCACGGTGCCGGCCCCCATGCGCAACGGCGACTTCAAGCTAGAGGATCTGAACAGCAGCAACACCTGGATCAAAACCGCAGCCTCTGAAAACTTCCAGTGCGTGCATATATACACCCTTAGAAAACAGCATCAAGCACAAGAACCATTTCTGGCATGTGAGCGCATTTTGATAGTATTTAGTAGATGAAATACTGTCCCTGCACACCTGCAGTCCGTTGCTGGCTATATTGTGCCCCCAACCAGTGCGTTTGTGTGCCTTCGTGGTTGCCAATGGTGCTGTCTTTGCGGTGTGTGTTGCTCCAAACAGGTACACGATGGGCATGAAGGAGGTTGAAGCCGCGCTCGAGAAGAAGGGCGATAAAGCCCAACAAATTAAGGTGAGAACATGCTCGAGTGCATGGAATGTGCGCAAGTGACGTTGCTGCATCGACCATTGTTTTGACATGATTTAGAGATATTGATACCTTTCAAGCCTGGGTTACCTTTCTTATTCTTATTATTTTTAAAAAAGTATTGTTCTTGTATGATCGTACCGCTCACCTTTGATTTGGATTTAGTTTCGCTATTCTTAGTTAAACTACTAATTGGCTGTGTCTTGGGCTCATACGTAGTTGGGTGGGTTTGACGAAGGCGAGTTGCCGGGTGGAGAAGGGCCCGGGTTCACCTGGTCTCAAACCAAAGCCGACGTGGAAGTCTGCGTGACCTTGCCTCCAGGCACCAAAGCCAAGCAGCTCGCGGTCGACATCAAGCGCAACAGCTTGAAGGTAGCCCTCCTCAGTGGGGGTGTCTTGTTTGAAGCTCCTCAGCTCAACGCCGGAGTGAACGCCGACGAGTCCACGTGGACCATCGAAGACGGAAGCCTGATGTTGACCCTCGAAAAAGCGCGAAAGGACGGCATTTGGCGAATGCTTAATGTCGAAGGCGAAGGAGGAGACAAAGGAATTTGCTCAAGCGAATGAAGTAGGTAGGCTATAGGCTTGCGCTCTCTGGCTACAAACCTATCAGCAGCTCCTTCACGGCCGGCTTTCTTTCCTTGGTCGTTTGGGGGAATTGTCATTGATTTGAGATTTGAGCAGAGGCGAAGTTCGCGAGGTCGTACTCGCACGTGTTTCCTTCTTTTTACTTCGGCCAGTGCAAAATTTGACTGGTTTGAAATACCTAAATCCTATAATCCACCTAAGAATACCCCACACCTCTAAAAATTCTTAGTCTTTGGCAATAGAACATGCAAATATCAAGGTTCAAGGGGAAGCGGGAAGCAAGGTTGCGTTTCACGTCGTGGAGGCTGTAAATTTTCTTTCCGCGTGATCTAAGCGTGATTTAAGCGCGACTCACGCGCCAAATTTGCGTCTAGTGAATATTTAAGTGCGAACTTGAATCACTTCGGTATCATTGAAAATTAGCTCTCTGCGTGATTCACGCGTGATTTACGCGGAATTCCTAACCCAGGCGGACAGGCGGAACTAAAGCGAGAAATACGAATTTAGCCGGTTTGTCGTTGTAATTCAAATGTCGAATGGCGAATTGCCAATCGGATTGTGGATTCCAAATTTTGGTTGTGGTCTGTGGTCGTCTGCGAATAAATTACCCATGTTATATTTAGGTCGCTATGTGCGGGCCATTGGGAATGCCCGAGTATAAATAGTTCTATAGCCGCGTAGATAACAGATGGATAACAGATAGAAGGTTAAGTATTCGGCAATACGGTAATATCAATTTCATGTAAGAAAATAGTCAAATTTGGACATTTTTGGCCCCCTTTGGTAAAGTGCGAAATTGAGTGAAATGAATAAAGCGGGTCACATATAGAGTTTATGGTTAAAAGCCGTCGACACTTCATATTTTTTCCCGTTACTCGATGTTTTGGCTCATGTAATGCTTGAGGCGGCTGGCGTAAATATCAGGCGGCACAGAGGACATGCAGTGTGGATGCCCGCCGCGCAGCGCTGCTACTGTTTGCTTGACGAAACACTCCGTTGCCTTGCGAACCGTGAACCTGGAACATTAGGGTGCATAGGAAGAAGAGAGGTTGACAACAAAGGTGAGGGTAAGCACCAAAGAATACGAGTACTCAAAGGAAGGTCTCTGGCCTTGTAAGGTGCGCCACTCTACACAATCCTGTTTCAAAGCAATAGACGCACTCTTGTAAGACGTCGACAATGCCCACGACGTAAGTTTCTCCTTTCCCCTGCAGCGCAATGGGATTCACGCCGCTGAGCTTCCTCGCCACGGAGTCACTGCCTTCGTCTTGGTTGTGCAATACCCTAAATGGCTCGTCATCGAAGGAGTTCATCGCTGCAAGCACCCAAGCGCCACGCCGGTCGTCAGAATCTTTCCCACTGCTGCGCACGACTACGGTAGAGGTGATGGGAGGAGCTGAAGAGGTTTCAACTGCAAGGGCACCCAGGTCAGCGCCTCTTGTTGTGCCCTCTTGCCATGTCCCACCGTCAACTGAGCTGCCTGGAGTAAGACTGGATGAGCGCGGTGCCACCTAAAGAAGCATTCGTACATGTAAAATACAAAAAACGGCACATCTAAGCATAGAAATTCAAGCAAGGAATAAGCATATTCAAACCATCAGAAGAGCACACGAGTCAGCATTCCAATTCTCCGAAACTCCATATCATCCTCAACAATACCGAGAAGTCATCGACTACCCCAACGACCACCGAATAATCAATGAGATGGTGTCGAGCCAACCACGCCAAGTCACGCGACAATTGCCGCAAGAAACCGTCTCGCATCTCAGCCCCCACGCTCAGTTTTGACGCTTGTTCGGGAAAAGGGTACTCGCCACGCCGGTCTCGCACCAGACCCCGCGCGCTGAAGTTGTGCTCCTTGAGGACTTGCCCGCAGCTGGGCACTGGAGCAAAGGGCAGCGCAGCTGACCCGCGGGCAGTACTGCTGCTCATACTATTGCTGCTGCCTGTCGAACTGGCTGCTCCTGCTCGTGATAATCGACTAGCTGTGGTTGTTGCCATGCCTGGCGAGGTAGCGTCGGCACGGCCACTGTCATCAAAGTCGGCGGTATCTTCCTCGTCAACGTAACGGCCCCAGGACGAGCCCTTGAGGTCGAAGACCCTGGCCAAGGGACGGTTGAT
>Ga0307982_1000248_pt1 | contig 41437 bp, 28 predicted proteins | sample OrgLakmetagen989_FD_201847 | JGI IMG/M metagenome (GOLD analysis project Ga0307982, IMG submission 201847) | Saline water microbial communities from Organic Lake, Antarctica - #989 | ecosystem: Environmental > Aquatic > Non-marine Saline and Alkaline > Saline | place: Antarctica: Organic Lake... | reverse complement strand
GGCTGGAGCCGGGGCCTTCCTCCGCAGTATCAGCAGTGGCAGGCAGCACCATGGCTGTGGCGAGTGCCAGTGCCTCTTCCGAGATACCTGCTCCTGTAGAGGCTGCTCGGCTGTGGGAGCCGGTCACCACAGCGCGATCGCCGGCTGAGGCATGGTCTGAGCGCTCTGAGGAGGTCAGCATAAGATTGGACAGCACCTGTTTGCGTCGCTGTGCCAGCCCAGACTCGTTGTTCGGCTGGGCAGATCTGCTTGGCATTGTGGGGGGGGCGGGAGAGGGGGGGGCTCGGATGGCGGCGGCCAAGGAGGTGGGGGGGGCACGGATGGGGTCGCTGGCGATCAACTGCACCACGCCCGGAGTGATAGTGGTGTGCATGGTGGCGCTGCTGCTGGCTGGGAGGTGGGTGGGCGCCTCCGCTTCATCCCCTGCAGCGCGCCACGCAGCAATGGAGGGTCTGCACTGCACGCTTTGCTCGGGAAGAAGGCAGGGAGAGGCGTCCAGCACTGCGGGGCCATACGCCTTGATGAACATGGCGATGTCTTCGGCTGAAGCGGGGAAGGGCAGGGGCTGTGTCTGCGTGGACAGGCGCAGGCCGCACACGGCGGCGCGCAGGCTGGCCAAGAAGAGACGCAGCTCCCCAGCCGCAGGTGTCTGCGATGCACACCACAGCGTGCCCAACTCAAACATGGCGTCGAAGAACTGGCTGTATGACAGCAAGCCCTCGGGGCCTCCAGCGTCTCGCACTGCATCCTCCAATGCAATGGCTTCTACTTCGGGCGTGGACACTCGCGGCACCATGGCGCGGACCACCCGACGAAGGAATGCACTGTAGTCCTGCATTGACACGCAATCGTTGTGGTCATGATGCAAGATCCTCCACATGAATGCAATGAGCTTTTTCGATCTGCAAGAGGAAGTGTCCATCGACTGAAGGCACAGCGTCGCAGAGCGACTTGCCGCGGACTTACTCGCTATCGTCCCTCAGCGCAAGCAAACGAAGTTGGCGCCTATCAGGGTGTGCACTAAGACTGCGCGCATCCTGTACCTCCTCAGCCGAGCTCCAATTGAACTGTGGAGCGCTCCCAGCAAATGGTGTATGGCCAGGCGACTGAGAAAAACGGTCATGTAAAAGGCGTGCACTGCTCACAGAGCACATGAACGCACCGCCCGCCGAATGGCAAATGACTTTGCCTCTGACATGATTGTTCTATAGGCCTGCTCGAAGTGTCCTTGCTATCGTCTTGCTGAGGTGTGAGATGAGAGGTAATGACAAGGCAACCAACAGCCGACACGGAGGTCAATGAGAAGAACGGATGCGCAGCCTGCAAAATTGCACGATGCAAGGGCTCGATCCGATGATACATTTGTTTGTCTCCTCGAAATGCTCAAGTAGGGGCATGCCTCGACAACTGTGAGAATGGAAAGTCGGCAACACACAATATCGTCGCTTGCGAGAAGCAGGGGGGCTGGCATGCTTCAAAAGCCGAGGCAACTGCCAATCCCTTTTGCTGGTACACCTGCGGGACCGTTCAAATACACCTATTTTACGTCTGGACTTGGAATGCATCGCTGCCACTTCATTGCGATTCATTTGAATTGTGTGCGTTTGGACTGCAATTTCCGCAAAAGCAATGTCTGGTATGTGTGGCAAGTGGCGACCGCGTGCTGTGCCCAACACCTCAAAACTGTTTTGATCACAGGTCAAGTCGGCTCAAGCCATATTCTTGGTGAGTTCATGCACTGCATTCTGTTGCGAATCGACTTTCACCAAATCACGGTTGCAGGCATCGACGTTCTGGACGTCACCACAAACCCAGTGTCAGCTGCCATTTTCATTGTTGTCATCGCTGCTGTTGCGTTTGTTCTTCTGCATTTGGTGGTGATGGTCACCGTGAAGCCTGTTGCAGAAGCAGTTGGTCAGTAACGACACGCAGGAGCTGTGCATGCCGCTGTCAACGGCCTCTTGTGCGCAGTGCCCGAGGACGAGCCAGTGATCTTGGAGAAACCCAAGAAGATTGTCAAGCGCTCTCGTAGCATCAGCAAGCGCTCTGCTGCCGTGCTGAGCAGCATCAAGACCGAGGTGGCCTCCGCCCTGCAGCCCGACAGTCCCACTAAGGAGGAGGCCACCGCAGACTCCTCAGAGGAGGAGCAGGAGGCCCCCAAGAGCACACCCCGCCGCCGCTCTGTGGCCAAGAGCGCCAGCCGCTCCAGCTCAAAGAGCAAGTCTGCCAAGACCCCCGCAAAGAGCAGCCCCGCGGCAAAGAGCCCCTCACGAGCAAAGAGCACCACAAAGAAGTCCCCCAGTAAGTGAAGCAGCCTGTGCATGCACCCAAGCAGCTGCTGGTGTGTGTACTGTAGTGCCGTGTGCTGCTTGCCCCCCCCTGTCTGTCCAGTGCTGCTCGCCCCACACCTCACCCCCACGCAGGCAAATCAACTCCCCGCCGCTCCAGCCGCCGCCGATAGCTTTGTACCCGTTGTTTTATGCAATACATGCAGCCTTGTAGTCCTCCAGTCAGCCTTGCAGTCCTCCAGTCATGCGGCAGGCAGGCAGCAGGTGCCTGCTGGCGCATGGCCCATCACCTGCTTGAGGTTTCAGTGGTTGCAGCTGCTTTCAACATTGCGCGATTTGTGCGTGATGTTGACTTTTGCTCCCCTGTGGCAAGGAAGCTCAGCACATGTGCCCACAGACCAGGGGGCAGTCGCTGGGGACACAGCAGAGGGCCAAGCACTGTGCGCTGCAGATCGTGCTGCAGTCGCCTCAGAAGCTCGTTGCACTGTTTCTGGGCGTCTGTGCCGGATAGACACGCATCTGCCCAAGCTGCTGATAGATCTGTCAGGCTGATAGAAGTTGAGCCACGAGCAGCAGCCTGCTGCACATTGCCCGGGGCTGGCCCCGCAAAGCCCTCCACAACACACACTTTGCCCACTTCAAACACGGCAAATTCAAGGGTGCCAACGTCGTTTCGCCATGAAAACAGCCGCTTAACATTTGTTTCCTGTGTCTGGCAAACCCAAAAGCCGTGCTCACTCAGCAGGCTACACAAGCAATTGCCCACTACATGCACCCAGCGCGTCCAGAACAGCTCTGATTCCATGCTCAGGGCGGCAGGTACATGTATGCACACGCTGCAGTAGGTCCCAAGGTATTTTTGCTCATTGGGGCCACGCAGCTCTCGTGGGTTTCATTTGCAGGCAAAGAAACAAAAACCCCCTTCGACCAGAGTACTACGCAACGTGCTCCGCCTGCCTCGATCGACTGCCGCTGTCTTGAACACAAACCATGCCTAGATCTTTATATTCTTCTGCTGTGTGCAAGTTGCAAGGAAATCCTCCCCTTCTATTCAAAATGGCCACCACTTTCTCCGTGTCTCTGGACCTCTCCAAGCCTGCCGGCCTCGCCGCTCTTGACTCCGTTAGTTTTCCCTGACACCAGTTGATAATTTTACTGGCTCAAACGACACTCTTTTTTAATTTGCAGCTGCTGGTGTCTCGCAGCTACTGGTGCGGGTAAGTGTGATTGAGATGCGAGCTGTACGATATTGTGGCCACTGACACGCCTTTGCACACGAACGGCATTTTCTCAGATTTGCCTTCTCTTGCTGCGACTCCGACCTGTTCAAGGCCATCGGTGCTGCCCCTGATGCCGCCAAGTTCCCCAACGTGGCCCGCTACTACGCACACATTGGTGCTTTGATCGCTGAGGGGTGAGAAGAACGCGGAATTGGAAATCGACACATGGCGATTTTACCGATCGTGAACGGAAGATACGATTTGAACACTAGCTTCACCACTTTTGTATTTACAGCGCATCTCCCACCAAGACCCCCGCTTGCGGCACCACCGTTGTGGGCGGCAAGGTTGCTGCTGGCGCCGGAGCCGACAGCGATGATGATGATGACAGTGATGATGACCTGTTTGGCGAGGACGTACGTGCTGCCACGCCTTCCTTGCAGAGCAGCGCACATACATCCCCTCACTTGTTTGCAGAAGCCTAAGGCCACCAAGAAGAAGCCCGTTGCTGTCGCCAAGAAGGCCGCCGCCAAGAAGCCCGAGAAGGTCGCCAAGACCCAGCTCGTCTTCGAGGTCAAGCCCGAGGAGGCTGACACCGACTTGAAGAAGGTCGAGGCTGATGTCCGTGCCATTGCCATGGACGGCCTCAACTGGGGAGAGGAGTTCGGCACCGTCCCCGTGGGCTACGGCATCAACAAGCTGGTCGTGCAGTGCGTGATTGAGGACGAGAAGGTGTCCGTGGATGACCTCGAGGAGGCTGTGCAGAACCTGGATGGCGTGCAGAGCACCGACATGGTTGCCATGAACAAGATGTAAATTGGCACACTGTTTGCTGGCGCGTGCGTGCTGGTAGCGCGCCATGAATGCACCTAGGCAAGGTCCACCTGCCCAACACTGCTTGCATCTAGGGCAGCCTGCTGTGCTCACTCAAGATGACTGTGCAGAGAGAAGCATTCATTTCCATGCGCATTGCTTAGTACACGCGCTTCATGGGGGGGATGGTCTCCATCTCGGAGTCCAGGGTGTTGTGGTGCACCGCGCGGTACTTGATGGTGGTCTTGCCGTCCTGGTGGTACCCAAGGGTATGCTTCATCCAGTCCTTGTCGTCGCGGTCGGGGAAGTCCTCACGGGCGTGGGCGCCACGGGACTCCTTGCGCTGCTCAGCGGCGTTGATGGTGATGCTGGCCTGGGCAAGCAGGTTCTGCAGCTCCAGGGTCTCAATCAGGTCGGTGTTCCACACCAAAGAGCGGTCAGTGGTCTTGATGTGCTTGAAGTTGCCAACGACGTCCTCCATCTTGTCGCAGCCGTGCTTGAGGGTCTCCTGTGTGCGGTACACAGCAGCGTCCTGCTGCATGGTCTGCTGCATGGTCATGCGCAGATCAGCAGTGGAGATGTCGCCCTCGGCGTAGCGCAGGTTGTCCAAGTTGGTCAGGCACTCCTTCTCGGAGTTCTTGGGCAGGGTCTTGATGGCGTCTCCAGGCTTGGCCTTTGAGGCGATGCGGTTTGCCACGGCGCGGCCAAAGACCACGATGTCCAAAAGGGAGTTGGCGCCCAAGCGGTTGGCACCGTGCACGGATGCGCAGCCGGCCTCACCTGCGGCATACAGCCCAGGGACGACGGCGTTGTCGTCTCCGTTGCTGGGGTCCACGACCTCGCCGAAGTGGTTGGTGGGAATACCGCCCATGTTGTAGTGCACAGTGGGCAGCACGGGGGCGGGCTCCTTTGTGACGTCCACGCCGGCAAAGATGCGGGCGGTCTCCATGATGCCGGGCAGGCGCTCGTTCAGGACATCTGGGGGCAAGTGGTCCAAGTGCAGGTGGATGTGGTCCTTCTTGGGCCCGCAGCCGCGGCCCTCACGGATCTCCATGGTCATGGCGCGCGACACGACGTCACGGCTGGCCAAGTCCTTGGCAGTGGGCGCGTAGCGCTCCATGAAGCGCTCGCCCTCGCTGTTGCGCAGGACGCCGCCCTCACCGCGGCAGCCCTCCGTCATGAGGCAGCCAGCGCCGTACACGCCTGTGGGGTGGAACTGGATGAACTCGGGGTCCTCCACTGCCAGGCCAGCGCGCAGGGCCATGCCACCGCCATCGCCAGTGCACGTGTGTGCGGAAGTGGCAGAGAAGTAAGCACGCCCGTACCCGCCAGTGGCCAGCACTGTGTGGTTGGTGTTGAAGCGGTGGATGGAGCCATCCTCCATGTTCAAGGCCAGCAGGCCCACGCACTCGCCCTGCTCGTTCATGATCAGGTCCATTGCAAAGTACTCAATGAAGTAAGACGTGTCAAACGCCAGGGAGCGGCCGTACAGGGTGTGAAGCATGGCGTGGCCAGTGCGGTCAGCGGCGGCTGCGCAGCGGTATGCCTGGCCTCCCTTGCCGAAATCCGTGGACTGGCCACCGAAAGCACGCTGGTAAATCTTTCCCTCTTCGTCCCGGGAAAATGGCATGCCGTAGGACTCCAGCTCGCGAACGGCCCTGCAGAGGTGGGCAATAATGCACTGAAAAATGCGGAAAATGACAGAGCAAGTTCACGTACTTGGGAGCCTCACGGCACATGTATTGGATAGCGTCCTGGTCTCCAAGCCAATCACTGCCCTTGACAGTGTCATACATGTGCCAGCGCCAGTCGTCACCGTGGCGGTTGCCGAGAGCAGCGTTGATGCCACCCTGGGCAGCAACCGTGTGGCTTCGGGTGGGGAAGAGCTTGCTGATGCAAGCAGTCTTAAAACCATTCTCGGCCAGACCCATAGCAGCACGGAGGCCAGCACCACCGGCTCCGACGACAACAGCATCGTACTGATGGTCAACTGCAAACAGTGATGCGAGTGGAAATACGGCTTGCCAGCGGAAAAAGAGCTCATCTGGCATTCATGCAGTCCGCGCGACACAATGCAAGACAAACTGCCGTAATCATTCAACACTGTTCAACTTGGCTTCTTTTACGACCAAATGCATACGAATCCCCAAGCGCGTTGCAAGGTCGTCACCGCTCAGCAAACCAACGCTGCGCAGCCGCACTCACTGATAGGGTAAGCTTGAGAGTTCACATCGGTCGTGGCAGAGGCAGCACGGCCCAACACACTTGATCCACGAAAGGTGGACATCTGGCGCACGGCACCGGCGGCCTGTAAACAAATTTTATGACGGTGAGTGATGACGTACCCCCGCTGTGTACTCCGGGCATCGTACCTTCGCCGAGCGGGCAACAGCAGACAACATGCTGAGTATAGTAGTGTTCCAGCTATCAACAACACTATTTAACAAGTTGATTAGTTTGGCTATTCCTGGTCAGCCACGCAAGTCTGAGTAGCTGCCTCAACTGGTGGGGGGGCCGACATTCGAAACTGGGTGCTGCATCCAAAATTGACAACTCAAACATGACCCAACTAAAAGTTTACTTGAGATTATATTCTTCACGCATCAACGAAGACTAACTATCGGGACGTAAGCACAGAACTTACTCACAAGCCAGCTTGTAGTCAAATGACGACAAACACGCCAGGAATGCCTGCAGCGGGGAAAGGGGCCACATCATGTCCATCGTGAACAAATCCTTGCCCACTCGACCAAATTGCAGAACCACACGATCATGGTCATCAGCTGTGACCAGCTGGAAGTTCTTGACAGAGGCCATGGTGACTCGCCCGTTGAAGTTCAGCACGTATGCACCGACAGTGTCGTTCCACTTGGGCGGCTTGTTAATCAACTGCACCATGTCCTGTGTGTGCCCGTTGCGGTGTTGTTCTGACATGGTGTCGTCCTCCTTGGTGGGGCGGAACACCTTGCTGTGCCCAGTGGCCAAGTCCACCTTGGGCACCGCCACCTTCATCTTGCGGGGGCCGCGGGACGTCATGATGTTTGAGGCGTACATCACCAGGCCCATTTCCCGCCGCAAGCGGTCGGCGGGACCAGCATCATCAGGGGCCGCGCCGTCGTCAAACAGTGTGAACTCAGTGCCCACAAAGTTTGACCGCAGCTTCCCCAGGAAATTGGAGCCGTCACGGTTCATGTCGGTCTTGGACATGGACACGAGGTAGTTGCTGGTTTTTTGCTTTGCGCGCTTCTTGCCGGCCAGCAGGAAGCGGTCACCTTCCTTCATGTACAGGGAGTACACAGGGTACAGCCGCTTGCCCAGGCCTTTTTTGTCCCGCTCAATGTAGCACTGCACGCAGCCAGCCTCATACGGCAGCGGCTTCACCAGGAAGTTGCGCATGTTGCTGAAGTCAAGTGCCTTGATGCCGATGACCTGAGGCAGCGCCACTGGGGCTTCTTCGTCCTCCTCCTTCTCCTCGGGGACGGAGCCCCCGAAGCCACTGGCGGCAGCGGCAGGGGGGGCGCTGGTCGCCACAGGGCCGCTGTCGCCGTAGGCTCGGCCCATGGCAGGCGACTCTGCCTCTTTGGCTTCTTGTTGGTGTTGATACGTGGGCTGTGTAGACATCACCTGGGGAGCTGCGGCCTTGGCCAGGGCAGGAGAATATGCGACTGGGGCAGGCTGCTGTAGAGCGGGTGCAGGCTCTGCCATTCGCTGCTGCCGTTGCGGCGTGTGTGGTGAGTGATCCATTGCCCTGCAAAAGATACCGTTGTTCCAGCCAGGCTGTTGGCTCCAAGTCTGCAAGAAACTTACGCTTGAGTGGGAAGCGGCTTGGCTACGGGTGACGACTCCTGCTGCCGAAACTGCGACTCGGTGCCGTGCAAAGCAGACGACTGCTGCTGTGGACTGGAAAATCCCCCAAGTGGGGTTGCTGATGGGGCACCAAAGCCACCTGTACCAAATTGAGGGGCTCCGAGGCTGGAGTTAGCACCTGGTGCACTGAACTGCTGCACGCCAAAACCACCTCCGCCAAAAGCAGCTTGAGAATCCAGACCGCGTCGATTAGCCATCAAGCCGCCTGTAAAAAGGATGCAAAAGTAAACGAATGTCTTCTTTGTAGCAGCTTCTGCTGCTTGATGTGTGCATCAGCCAAAAACTGCGAAGAATCGACACGCCAAGCAACTCACTTCCCCCCATCCGTGCTCGAGCTCGTTCTTGCTGCAGCTGCTGCTGGCGAGCAAGGGCTGCTTCCCTTGAACCGACTGAAGGAAGTGTCGACTGGCCTGAGTATGATGAGAGACCGGCACCCGAGCCTAAAACATCACCTGCAAAGCGTATCTTCATCCATTGGCGTTGAGGACGGCGTCGTTTGCGTGCGCATACCTTGCTGTGCAGCTTGAGCATGCCTTCCGAAGCCAGAATTGCCTTCATTTTGACTCGTTTTGCCGCCAAAATCAGACGAGGAGTTCCACATTTTGTGCAGTTCTTTCCAATGGCGTGCAAGACAGGCGTGGCAGGAGCAAGGAGATTTTACCGAAGCTGCCTTGGTCAGCGTCAGCCAGACACCAGCGCCTCGATGAGTGTAGCCTGTAGGCAAGTGCCAGATCTGTAACGAACGTATATGAGACAGGTGTTCTTTTCGGCAGCTTCGGCTCCCAAAAATGAATCGCACCCCCCCTGCGCCCACGCCACTGCGTTGTGCAGCTCATGACAACGACCCGCATTTGCATGGCAAGCACAATGCTATTTCAGTCTATCAAGTGCTACCTCACCGGCTCAAGGTCCGAAAAGTAACACAGCTGTCGCCGCAACGCCCTTGAATGTATCATGGCTGCTCTCAAAAAGTACTTTGCTCCGGGCCGAACAGCCATTTACAAAGCGACCACCGAGCTCAAGAAGGAATTTGAGGCCAATAGTATCACGCTTGAGCACATCGTTGCCCTGTCTGGTGAACTGGCTGGCTCAGAGGCTGCATTGAACGCAGGAAAAATTGTCGACAGCTTGTTGACCTTGAAACCAAACCAAGCTGCTGCAGCCATTTCGATTCTGCCTGCTTTGCACACATGCATTAAAAATCTACTCACCATTCCATCTGGCTCTGTTCAGCAGCAACATGTGCACGCAGTCACGGTCATCCTCCGAAAAAGCTGCGCTATTTTGAGAATGGTAAGAGTTTCAATCGACGTTGGAAAGCTTGCAAGCGCTTGAATGGGGTCACAACTTGTGCTTTTTGCAGTTGGTAGAGAAAAGTTGGGCCAAAACATTTAATTCAAAACCAACTCTGGGCGCCATCGAGGTTGTGAAAGCAGCATTGCTGCTCGGAGCAGTTCCATTAGTAAGGCTCCAACCTGAGAGGCAATTGCAACTGCACCCAGAAACTCATTCCTTTGCGGCTGCAGGCAAAATCATTGTCTGAAGGAATATGTTCAACAAAATTCATTGCCAAGGATAGTGAACTTCAACACGCGCTGAAGCTCCTGACCGCAGTTTGCCTGGAAGCTGCTGATAGAACGGAGTATCAGGCCCTGGCTCACACATCTGACTTCGGAGCTGATGCAGTCCAGCTTCTTCGATGGTCCATTAAAGGCTGCAATCGTAAAAACTGCATTGAAATACTGCGCGAGGTGGTGCTTCAAGAACAAACTGCTATGCGTTCCCAGCACACCGATTCCGTCTTCGACGGTATGCTTGCGTGCTCCAGTGCGTTAGCTAACGGTTTGCTCAGGTTCGAATCTGCCATTACAATTTTAGAGGTGATCTTTAGGCTCTTCCAGGCCCTGGGCAAGGAGCTCCGTAAAAATGCAGCAAAGCCCGGAAGCAGCATTCTAGAGGACCCTGAGGAAGTACAATCAATCTTCAGGAAGCGGGTTTCTGAGGCTTTAAAGATTTCAGTGGCAGCACTGGTAGAGCTCGAGAATGCCAAGGCCGAGCTGTTCCGTGCATCGGCAGTGGACTGTAAGTATGCAAGCGCACCCGCCTGCAAATGTTCGCGCACGTTCCCACCAACTTGCACAGGGATGACTAAACATAACCTGCTTGGGACCAGTCAAGATGCCGCTTGCAAAGTTTTTGTCGCACAGTTGCACACAGAGCAACTTCAGAAAACCAAAGTCTCGCAAGCATCCCAAAGCGGCAGTGCCAACACCCGGCTGGAGGCATTGCCAAGTGAATTCGTGATCCGTCAATCGCTCCAAGAAGTCGACCAGGTTCCAAAACTGGCATACATCCTGGAAGACGATGAAGCAATTGAGTGTGCTATTCCTCTGAAGGCTGTGCGCTCTGTGCGTTGCACAGCAGGCGAGGGCGGTTTTCGCGTTTCTGTTGAAATTGAGCCTAGTGCGTTGAGCACAACATCGGTGAAAGATGGAAGCACCAGAAAGCTGATGATGGCTTCAAGCAAAAGCATTTCTCGTGGAGTTACTGAGCCCAGCCGCCTCTTGATTCTCTGTGGGGAGCCTGCCGAAGGAACTCAGGTGAAGAAAGGACACAAAGTAACAACAAAGATTACACTTGAGATTCCGAATGAGAATGAGTGGCTGGCCTTCTCAGCTATTGCAAAGAACTACTGCGAAGAATTCGGCCATATTGATTTTGTTGCTGCAGAGGGGACCCATCTTGGTGGTCTGACGGCTGCAAGGGATACTCTGTCCCCTGGTGCTGCGCAGGATGAAAGTGGAAATCACACTACGGCATCTGCAGCGAGCGACACACATTCAGTTGCTTCTCGTACAAGCAGCACCATTCGAGAGTCCCAGAGTGTTCGGGTTTCAGTTGCCTCGTTCCCCTTGCGAAGGCCAGCGCAAAACAAACAACCTGCTTTCGACGCCGAGAGTCAATATGCATCGCTTGCGCTAGACGGTTCTGCAATCAAGGCAAGTAAAATTTCCCACGGACGGGCCAGTCGCGTCTCTGAAAGTCTACAGAGCTCCACCAAACAGCATGACACGCCCGCCGACAGAACACCAACGGACTCTAGTGGCCATAAGCGTGTGAGCACTGCTGCGTTTGCTGTCAATCATGCAAAAGTTGTCGGCAACTCAAGAGGCGCAATTGAACTTACTACTCAGGTGGCATCCACTGTGGCTCACACAGAACAAGACCGCAGCAAAGTGCCCGCAGCCGACAATGATGCAAAATTGAAGGAGACTGTTTCTGCCTCTGTGGAGCCAAGAATGCCGAAAACTGAAGGTGGAGGCAAGAACAGCCATCATGTCAGCATCGCACGAAAGCCAAAGGGAATGTCCTCGATCCGTAGTCGGATGTCACAGCGGGCGCGTGCGGGTACTGGTGCACTGCAGCTTACTCAACGCCGAACAGTAGCTATTGGCGAGGCACAACACGCCGAGCCAAGGGCTGCTGTGGGTGTACCTGCAACTCACGCAAGCAGGGGAAAGTCGTGGAGCCAAGGTTTTAAAGACCTTCAACGATGTTCGCCTTCAGGTGGTGCGACGAGCTCTGGAAAGCGGGGCAGAAGTTGGCGAGTTGCAGCTGCCATCGAAGCCAACAAAGAACTTGCTAGGGCAGAAAAGAAACCAAGACGCCATGCAGTCGCCGAGTGTGGGCCTGCCAAGGAAGCAAAGGCACGTGGGCCTAGTATCACAACGGCAAGTTCAAGTGGGCAAGAAGGTGCAGCACGAAAGCGTGTGACAGCGTCACCAGCATCACCTGTCCTGGAACCTACCCCAAACACTGCCGGAGCAAATTCGGCCACAAGCTACATTGAGACTGCAGACTCTGTTGTAAGCTCTCAGCGCACACCAGGAAGTGCATCAAGTGCTTCATCTGAGGACAGCCGCCCCACTCAACTGCCAAGTGACAAGCTTAAGTCGGGTTCGAAGCCGGAACGCCAGTCAGGTGCAGCGACGATTCGGACTGCGGATGAGGCAAATGGCAATCCGTTTGATGAGATTTGGTCAAAGTTTTCAACTCCTTCGCACAAAAGCAGTGCTACGCGATCGCCACGCACAGCTGAGGAGCCTGGCGTTTGCGGCAGCCCAGTTGAGGGCGCCGCGAGTGACGATGATGGGTCGCCAGTCGCTAGGATCCTGGAGCTCGAGCCTCGAATCCTGGGACTTAACACCAGCCGGAGTTCGAACGACATCCTTGACCCCGAGGCAGAAGATGAACACGATATGGCCCAGGTTGCCCTGCTTATGGCTCAACTTGCAGCAAAGAAAGCCGCAAAGGCTGCTGGGGCTGACTTCCAGCGCGCAGTGAAAGCTGCAAGACAAACAGCAGCAAAGCGTTTTGCCACTCAAGCACACCAGAAACTGCAGGATCTACTTGTTACGCAAAGAGAAGCTGTCGCTGCTTGTCAGGCGGCGTCCGCGCAAGCAAAGCGAGTGATTGCACAGCTACAAGAGGCACAGCACGCTGCTGCCGCCTCAGCAAAACAGCAGAGTATTCAAAAACTGAAAAGCATGGCCCTGAAGACCAAGGCGTCACTGGACAAGTTTTCCAGCTTTCATTCTGAAATGCTGCAGCAGAGCAAAGTCCTTGTGCGCCAACGATACAAGGTGAAGGATCAAGCCTTGAAGGCCAAGTTGAAGCTGCGGGCCTCAATCCGGAAGGAGATTCAGCGGTGTGAAGCGTGAATAGGAGTGTAGTCATTTTCTCACGTTACAAAATGGTATCGCTTGACTAAGCCCAACGCATGGCTATCCAGTTTGGCCAACGTAGTTCAACTGGCCAGTTAGCAGAGAAAACACTGGGTCTCCTTGTGGTGATTGTCTGTCCGGTTGAGCTAACACAATGACATCCACTGGCAGAGAATAGATGAATTCCCACATGCGCTGCAACACATTAAGTGCATGCTCGTTCTCCAGCAAGTTGCACGGTGCCACGTGACTCATTAGTTGCACCTGCAGTCAAATACCTGCTCGAAGGCTGCAAAGCGGACAGAGTGTGAAACTTACTGCAGGTCCACCTAACACGTGGACATCTACATGCGCTGGGTCTCTTGCGTTCCGTGCCAGGCGCAGCTTGAAGGCGTATTGCAGCTCCCCATTTGGCTGCTGAGTGATGCACTCGGCAATATTCGGAGGCCAGTGACCCACCACGATACCTTGAATACGATATTTGCTGGGAGTGTGCTTGCACTGCACAGCATCTGTGATGGCAGTGATAGGTGCCAGCTCATTGCCGCAAGAGATGGAAAACTTGGGGTGAATGCCAAACTGCAGTTGCCGAATTTCCTCGTGCACAGCTTCAGACGCCAGCCCAGTGAAACACCTGCAAAGGAACATGTAGAAGGAGGGGCTTCAAAAACGATTTATATGCACACGAACTTGAGCTTCTCCTGAACGTCTCTGCAGAAAGTGGGTATCTTCACCACCCCACCCTGGTGCAGCCTCAGGCCAAACAGCACGGCTTGGTTGGCCGCGTCTGGCTCTGGAATCAGCACACCCCCAGGAAAGCAGCCTTGCTTCAACAAAAACGGGGACAAGTTTCGCATGCGCACCCAGTCGCCCCCCTTGAGACCCAGCTGGCTGACGGCGGGGGCCTGCGGGGTGACATCTACAAACACCAGTGCTCCCAACTGGCGCCCACCCGCGTCTGGTGGGTATAGCGCCTGCAAGCTTTCACCCTCAGGCAGGTTTGTGACGCAAGCCCCACCTGGTCCAGTGCCATCCCAAACCAGCAGCTGTACAGAGGCATCAGGTGCACAGGTGTCGGAGGTCAGGGGGCCATCCAGCTTTGAGCCGTTGACGAACACAGCAGCAATGCACACCAGACAATCTTTGTATCCCTCTAGTTGTGCACTGCCCCCCCGCCCATGTGTGGTGACCAGATGCTGCATGTCGATGGCGTAGGCTGAGGAGTACAGCAGGTTCTCCCGCAGGTGTGCCTCCGCCCACTGCATCATATCGCCGATGCGCTGCCTGTCCTCAGCTGTGAGAGTGAAGTTGCCCGATGTGGCGCTGAAGGAGCCGTCCTTGCGGAAGATCATGCCAGAGGGCCGCCCCCCCGCTACTCGCTCAGGATTGTTCAGCTGGATCTGCTCTTGTCCCTGGAAGTCCACGATCTTCACCCGGTGCAGTCGCAGCACGTCTCCCGCCTCGTGTGCAATCAAGTGCTTGTCTTGCTTCAGGAACGAGTGCACAACTGCGGCCTGGGACATGTTGCAGCGGCTTTCATCCATCAGAACCAATTTGCTTTTTAAGTCGCTGCCCTTGGTGGCAGTGGGCAGGCTGCAGTCAAACACCACGCCATACAAATTCACCCTCTGATGGACTGGGAGAGAATCCAAGGGCTTGTAAGCGTACCTGCTTCCTGCTTTGGACGCCCCAGATGATGCCCTTGCGGCAAGTTCATTCCATTTAGGCACTCCCTCGCTTGCCTCGGGTGCTGCAGATGCCGAATCTGCCGCAGCTGCATGTGCATCTGGGGCTCTAAGATGTGCCGCGGGGGGCATACTGGGCCGTGCGGGGGCTGCACTGCCCTGCTGGGCTGCGCTGCTGCTTTGGGCAGACGCTGTCTGCTGCTGCAGTATAACGGCTCGACTGCCGGCCGACAGCCCAGCGCTGGACAGATTGCGCACAAAGGCGGCCCGGGCAGCACTGGAGGACGAGCCAAACGACACGCGCCGCACTTCATGAGCATGAGCGGAATCGGTCACAACAGCAGTGCGACTTGGCTGAGGAGGCGCTACTTCAAGTTGCAGTGCGCCCAGCGGTCCACGAAGAGCAACCCGGGGCGGAGCAGCAGCGCTGCCTTGTGTCTGGTCCACAGACGACAGCGAAGGTGTGATGCTTTCGTCAAGGCGCTTTTGTGGCGAAGGGCTTTCTGAGGTGTAGTTGAACTGCGCAGGCTGCCCCCCCAACAAGGTGGACTGGTCAAACACCTGAGCATCATCAGAGACAGGCACATCAGCAGAAGCACTGGGAGACAGCCCCTCCTCCGCCTCGTCCCCAGCCGCCCCCTCCAGGCGACCAGGTGGAACATGCTGGTGTGAGCCGCCCTCATCAGCACCCTCATCTAGATACTCTTCTTGTGCCTCATGCTGGCTGTAATCCTGCTGTGCATCAGGTGATGCCGCCCCGCCACTGGTGGGGGCTGTACCAGTGGGGGCACCGATTGCAGCACTAGGCAGCGCAAGGAAGTAGTCATCATCAAGCAGGGACTGTGCCTGTGAGGACTTTACCCATGCTGGCCCAGTGGGCGCCCCGCTGCTGCTCTGCGCCGGCATCTTCCGCAGCATTTCCTGCACCGTGATGGAGGCGCCGCTGCTGCAGCTGCCCTGTGAAGAGGGCGACGCCCCGGATGCACCAGCCACTGCACCGAGCCCATTCGCATCAGCACTCAGATCAGCACTGGTTTGACTGTTGCTACCGCTGCTGCCGCTGTGACTGAAGGAGGGGGTGCTGCTCCACCGGGGGGCCTTGCTGCGAGACCAGGCCAACTGCAGGAAGTCCAGCTTGCCACTAGATCTTCTGAAGCGCTTGCGGTCGGAGTGTGGTGCTGCGTCCACCAGATGTTTCACCAGGGTGCCGTACTCCCCACCTGCTGCCCCCGGGGTGTCAGGACCAGAGGGGGGGGAGTCGGGCACAGGGGGGGAGGCAGGGCCACCTGCAGCATCACCCGCTGAGTGTGTGGACAGCGCTCCAGGGGACACAGGGGGGGACGGAGCAGTTGATGCAGCGTCAGACCTAGCTGGGGCCGTTTTGCTGCGGTGCAGCTGGTGCACTGTTCCATCTGTTTTTGTTCTGCGAAGTGGCGCCGCCAGGGGTCGGAGGGGCGAGGTGACCTGGTACAGGCCAGCGGAAGAGATTTTGTGCACTGGGCCAAACACAAGCTTGCGCTGATACAGAGATGCTGATGTGCTGGGCAGAGACTTTTGCACTCGAACTGAGATGCTTGCCTCTGCATTGACACAGGGGGCGGCCCGATGTGGCAGCAGCGGCTTGGTGTCGCCTTCCCCTGCTTCCCCTGCTTTGGGCTGGGTATCTGCAAACAAAGGAAAGGACATGCACAATTGCCCACGCGGAAGAGGGCAGCATGCAGCGCACCGAACAAAGCGGATTGAGTGAAGGGCTGAAATGCTGCCATTTGGGTGTACCCCTCGCCCACTCCGCCGCCTTGCTGTGTGTCAGGCTGCAAGCAGTCCAGCAGGGCGGATTCAGCAACAACCAGGCGTCCATGATGATCTGATGGCAAAGTTTTACTGCACTTAAGGCTTTATGGGGGTATTTCGTCCAAGGCCTGCCGTAACGGAAACTTACGCAGCATTTTCTGCGACGATAGCTCCAGTGCCACCAACGTGAAGAAGGTCACCAACAGCAATCAGACCCTCCAGGCGTTCAGCCCACTTATCGTAAATGGTGACACTTATTTCGATGGATGATGCCACAGTGAACTGCACATCGTGAGCAATGATAGAGGCGCTTGGGGTCATCTTCCGTAGCAGCTCACATCTTCGAGAACGAGCTTGAGAATTCGAGAAGCAGAGCCCCACTTTTCACCAGGTATTGAAGTATTAGATATGGCTGCGATTGGCCAAAGTTGTTTGACGGTGCCCTGCAGATAGCGGCCCGTGAGGTCTGTATTCAGATGCTTGCTTTGCAGTCACCTACAGAAATGTGTGAGCCCTTGAGTGTGCTACCAACTGTGAGACAGTCAAACCTCAGCCGTTTTGCTGTGCAAATAAAGACGCATGCATAAATATATGGGGTCAGTTAAGTTTAGTCTTACTGGCTAAATGTTCCACGCCTTCTGCCATGCTTCGAGGTGCCTGCTGATAACGCCAATCGCTTGCTCGACGCAATCCAACTTGTAGGTTTTGAGCCCAAAGCAAAGCAAGAAAGCAATGACAAATCGGTATTCATTTTTGAAGTGGATACTTTGCTCTCAGTGCATCTCAGGCTCTGTTGATTAAAATGTACTTGCTACGGCAACCACTCAAATTTGTGAGGGGCCCCTCCTTGCCCAATCAGCTTGACTTGACAGCAAGGGGCAGTGGAGCGGGTCTGAGCGCAACAATTTTTCTTTCCCCATTCTCTTCTTTCAAGATTCGGGCTAATGTGATTCTGTGTCCAAGGGCGAGACAGGATTTGCACACAGGTGGTTCTTTTTCGGGGTTTCACGGAGTTGATTGGCCTCTCTGATCATGGCAACAAAGCGGCAAGCTGCGCGAGGAAACAAACCCAACGCATTGGGAGATTCTGGTGTTGTGGATGATGCCGGTGCGTGCAATACTCGCGAGATGCTTCCATCATGTTTTCCAAGATAATTCTGCTGGAATCTTGAAGTCTTGGCTTTCTTTCCGGGCATTCACACCCTGCAGCTATAACACAAACTATCTTCTACAGGTATCTTCAATGATGGACCTGGCGCAGAGCTTCATTTGAAATCTGGCATCGTCTTGAAGGGAACATCTTTCGGTGCTCATGGCGTGGAGATGACAGGCGAGCTCGTATTCAACACAGGTACGAAAATTCGTGACAATTTAGCATGACAGTGTGTAAATGTTGTAGTTATAATAGGGAGCACGGTTTTCTGTGCCTGTTACATGCAAAGGGGGTGAGAAACACAGGACCACGCGGAGTCTAGCTCAAATCTCGTTTCCACCACGATTTGAATCTTCGCGTTACTGGTGTCATACTGTGCGTTCATCAAACCACTTACATTTACGCAGGCATGGTTGGATACCCTGAAGCTCTAACAGACCCTTCGTACGCTGGGCAAATCCTTGTTTTGACATATCCGCTGATTGGTAAGATAGCTGCGGATTTTGAGTGCGCATCACACGAGGTGCATATCGATTCCACACAGGGAACTATGGTGTACCTGATGATGGTATTATGGATGATTTTGGGCTTCCTGCATTCATGGAATCGTCAAAAATTCAAGTGGCAGGTTCGTTTGGCAGTCTCCTACTTTTCCAATAGCAGGCAGAAATATCCCCACTTTGCAGGTCTCGTAGTGGCAGAGTACAGTGAGCGTTATTCACACTGGAATGCCAAGCGCAGTCTTGGGGAATGGATGGCATCTCAAGGAATCCCCGGCATCACTGGTATCGACACCCGATACTTGACAAAGGTCTTGAGGGACAACGGTGTGACGCTTGGATACTTGGGCTCGCAGCTGCCCCACCAGCCCAAGGCACTCAAGCCCCGCTTCGCCGATCCCAATGAGATCAACTTGGTGGCAGAAGTCAGTAGGCAGCAGCCGTTGGTGCTGAACAAGGGTGCCTCGCCCCGCATCGTCGCCTTTGACTGCGGCATCAAGAACAACATCATCCGTTGCTTGGCGGGGTCAGGCGTGGAGCTGACGGTCGTGCCCTACAACTGGGACTTCGACAAAGACGCCACATGCATGAAAGACGGCCAGCCGTTCTTTACGTACGATGGAGTGTTCCTGTCTAACGGCCCCGGCGACCCTGCCATGGCCAAGGAGACCATTGCAACACTGCGACACCTCATCCAGCCCGCCCTGAACCATACTCTGGCCACGCCACTGGTAGAAGGCAGTGCCAAACAATTCAAAGCGCCGCTTGCTGGCGCCGCTGCTGCAGCTGCCGCCGCCCTGGACGTGGGCGGCGACATGAGCGTGGCGGATCGCAAGACACTGGATGCATCTGCTGCTGCCGGCGCCGCCCCCGGGGCTGTCTTCCAGTACGCCACTTCCCTCCCAGAGGTGGGTGGCAAGGCTATTGCAGCAGCTTTGGCTGAACGAGCCCGTGCAATCCCCGTCTTCGGCATTTGTCTTGGGAACCAGCTGTTGGCACTGGCCGCTGGCGCTCGCACGTACAAGCTCAAGTATGGCAACCGCGGCATGAACCAGCCCTGTGTGGACATGCGCACGACACGGTGCTATATCACTCCCCAGAACCACGGGTATGCCGTGGACGGGGCACACTTGCCGCACGGGTGGATCCCGCTGTTCATCAACGCTAACGACAGCACAAATGAGGGCATTGTGCACAGCACCCTGCCGTATTTCTCAGTGCAATTCCACCCTGAGGCATGTGGAGGACCCCTGGACACGGCTTTTCTGTTCAGCGACTTCTTGAACCTGGTGAACGGGGCGCCATCCCCCGTGCACACTGTAGATAGCAGCTTGATGCTGTCTCGCCATTCCGTGGGGGGGGTGCGCAAGGTGCTGCTGCTGGGATCAGGGGGGCTGTCCATTGGCCAGGCTGGTGAGTTTGACTACTCCGGCTCCCAGGCCATCAAGGCGTTGAAGGAGGAGGGCTTGTATGTGGTGCTTGTGAACCCCAACATTGCCACAGTGCAGACCAGCTCAGGCATGGCCGACAAAACGTACTTCCTGCCGCTGACACCGGACTTTGTGCGAGATGTGATCGATAAAGAGCGCCCCCAGGGCATCATTGTGTCAATGGGGGGGCAGACTGCGCTGAATGTTGGGGTGCATCTGCACAAGGGGGGGGTGCTGGAGGAGTACAAAGTCAAGGTACTGGGCACACCCATCGGCGTCATCGAGGACACAGAGGACAGAGAGGTCTTTGCAAAGCTCATGGAGAGCATTGGCGAATCTGTGGCCAAGGCGGAGCCCGCCACCACCCTGGAGGGAGCCCTCGATGTAGCAGAGCGCATCGGCTACCCCGTGCTCGTGCGTGCCGCCTTTGCGCTGGGCGGCTTGGGCAGCGGCTTCGCTGAGAACAAGGAGGAGCTGGTGCCCCTTGTGAATAAGGCCCTGGCGCACTCCCCCCAGGTGCTCATTGACCAGGACCTGCGCGGATGGAAGGAGGTGGAGTATGAGGTGGTGCGCGACGCCGCAGACAACTGCGTCACTGTGTGCAACATGGAGAACTTCGACCCCCTCGGTGTGCACACTGGGGACTCCATTGTTGTGGCACCCTCCCAGACACTGTCCAACTCTGAGTACTTCAAGTTGCGCGCGACGGCACTGAAGGTGGTGCGGCATCTGGGGGTGGTGGGCGAGTGCAACATTCAGTACGCACTGCACCCAGAGAGCGAGCGCTTCTGCATCATTGAGGTGAATGCGCGCCTGTCCCGCTCCTCGGCACTGGCCAGCAAAGCGACAGGGTATCCCCTGGCATACGTGGCAGCAAAGCTCGCCCTGGGACACGACCTTGTGTCTCTGCGCAACAGTGTGACCAAGACCACCACTGCATGCTTCGAGCCGTCTCTGGACTACTGTGTGGTCAAGATGCCGCGGTGGGACTTAAAGAAGTTTTCACATGTGTCCAACAAGATCGGCAGCCAGATGAAGTCAGTGGGGGAGGTGATGGCCATTGGCCGCTCCTTTGAGGAGGCCATGCAGAAGGCTATCCGCATGGTGAACCCAGCACTGAATGGCTTCGACGCAGCAGGCTCCGAGCTCCTGGGCGCAGTCGAGGAGCATGATGGAGCCTTAGAGATGCCCGTGCTGAGCTCTGGCACAGCCGCCCGCATTCAAGAGCTTCCCATGTCCCCAGTGCGCAGCGGCGGCAAGTCGTGGGCAGACGCGTCTCTGCCTGCAGCAGCAGCCGCAGCATCCGGCGCAGGCGACGACGCTGCTTTGTCCATCAAGGCCCCATTGTCCATGAGCGGCGGCAGCAAGAAGACTCCTGTCAAGCGGGGACGCACAGATTCCACTGCTTCTGCTGGCTACAGCACACCGCCAGTGGGTGCAGCTCTTGCGACCAGCGGCGCAAAGCGCGCACGCAAGGGCGTAGCTGCTGCCGCCACCAAAACAGGTGCTGTGGATGAAGCTGAGCTGGACTCCCGCCTGGCCAAGCCCAGCGACATGCGACTGCTGGAGATCGCAGTCGCGTTCAGCCTGGGGTACACAGCTGAGCGAGTGCACGAGCTGACCAAGATCGACAACTGGTTCTTGCACAAGCTGAAGCGCATTTCAGACATGGCACGCACACTCAAGGCCACCAAGAAGCTGTCTGCACTGAACAGCGGCGCCTTGCTGAAGCTGAAGCGAGCTGGCTTCTCAGACAAGCAAATCGCAACATACCTGGGGGATGGCGTTGGTGAAATGTCTGTGCGTCGAGCCCGCGTAACAGCTGGCATTATTCCACGGGTGAAGCAGATCGACACCCTTGCAGCAGAGTTCCCAGCCCACACGAACTACTTGTACATGACGTACAATGGTTCTGAGGAAGACGACGTGCCTCCATCGCAAGATGGCGTCATTGTGCTGGGCTGCGGGCCGTACTGCATCGGCTCCTCTGTGGAGTTCGATTGGTGTGCAGTGTCCTGCTTGCGCACTCTACGTGAGGCGGGCAGAACAGCCATCGTGATCAACTACAACCCGGAAACCGTGTCCACGGACTACGACGAATCGGATCGTTTGTACTTCGACGAGTTGTCCTTGGAGCGGGTTCTGGACGTGTATGAGCGGGAAAGTGCCTTCGGGGTGGTGGTGTCTGTTGGAGGGCAGATCCCCAACACCCTCGCCATGCCGCTGCACCAGGCGGGCGTGAATGTACTGGGGACATCCCCGGTAGACATCGACCGGGCAGAGGACCGCAACAAGTTCTCCCAGTTGTGCGATACGCTGCACGTGGACCAGCCCCGCTGGGCAGAGCTCAGCAATGTGTCCGACATACGGGCGTTTGTGGACGAAGTGGGCTTCCCTGTGCTCGTGCGTCCATCGTACGTCCTCTCAGGCGCCGCCATGCGGGTGGTGACATCGGAAGTCGCCCTCCGGAAATGCCTGCAGGACGCAAAGGACGTGTCGCCCGACCAGCCTGTGGTGGTGAGTCAGTTCATCGAGAATGCCAAGGAGATCGAGTTCGATGCCGTGGCGTCCAATGGGCGCATCCTGAATTACGCCATCAGTGAGCATGTGGAGAACGCAGGGGTACACTCGGGGGATGCAACCCTCGTGCTGCCTGCCCAGAAGCTGTATGTGGAAACCATTCGTCGAGTGAAGCTGATTTCCGCCACCATTGCCAAGGCGCTGAATGTGAGCGGCCCATTCAACATGCAGTTCATGTCTCGGAACAACGAGGTGATGGTGATTGAGTGCAACCTGCGCGCCAGCCGCACATTCCCCTTCGTGAGCAAGACCTTCGACACCAATTTCATCTCCCTGGCTACCAAGGTGATGATCGGCCTCCCTGCCAAGCCCGCAAACATCTCCCTGGTGGACTTAGCTTACGTGGCTGTGAAGGCGCCCATGTTCTCGTTCACCCGCCTGCAGGGCGCAGATCCCACACTGGGCGTGGAGATGATGAGCACGGGTGAGGTTGCATGCTTTGGGCAGGATCTGCACGAGGCCTTCCTCAAGGCACTGCTGTCTGCCCGATTTCAGCTGCCCACCAAGTCCAAGGCTGTGCTGCTGTCAGTGGGCGGGCTAGAGAGCAAAACTGCAGTGCTGGAGTCATGCAGGCAGCTGATTGCCACTGGCTTGAAGCTGTATGCGACGGAAGGCACTGCTGAGTTCTTAAAGGACAGTGGCGTGCCTGTCACTGTCGCCTACAAGCCCAACTGCGGCAAGTCCCCAAGTGCGATCGACTTGATTTCTGAACGCAAGGTGGACCTTGTGATCAATGATCCCCAGCAGGGGCAAGCAGATGGCGTGAGCGAGGGGTACAAGATCCGTCGAGCAGCTGTGGACTACGGTGTGAGTCTAATCACCAACTTGAAGTGCGCCATTCTGCTGGCTGCAGCCCTGCACAAGGTGAAGCATCTGCCAATCAAGAGCATTGAGCAGTACTACAGCTTGGACTCTGGTGTTGTGAACAACTGATTTTCAATATATTTTATTCATCTAGCGACCCCCCCGATTGAAGCAGCCGGCCAACTCATGCTGTCGAGAATCGCATCGCAAGTAATGGACTGAAATCGCAATCCGAGACAGAACTTTCTCTTATCGCTTATGGAAGCACTCGGCTATCAACAACCAGGTTTTGCTTCTTTCGGGGAGCGATCCAATCTTTGGGGCTGTCTCACCTTGCTTGCAGTTCAAAAGTGGCTGAAGCGGCGGCACACCTTACTGAGCAGAGCATTTGAGCAAATTTTGCGCATCTAGGGCTATATGAGTCGCCTGTGCCAGCCCTCAGTCGCGCCGCCAGCCCCGCAGGGCGTGCGCGAAGATTTCTCTCTGCGTGCTGAGCCAGCAACTCAAACTTTGGAACCTTCTGCGCATTTGGCCCAAGTTGATGGAGCCCATGAACCAGATTTGTACCTTCAAGATAGTGAATCCATATGGATTTCTCAAGTCCGCGATGACGAGGCTTCCCAGCAAAGGTTGCGCAACATATCAAATTTGAGTGGTTTGCTGCCGTCACAACCTCGGCTGGCAAGCTCATCCACAGACCACTGTCACTCAATTTTCGACAACACAGTATCAACACAACAGCAGCCTCAATTTGCACCAGTCAGTGGTCTGCCGCCAAGAGGGTCCGCAGGCTCAGGGCAGCACGTCCCTGTCTTCTCCGGATTCGGTGCCTCCGCTGGCTTGGCTGATGAGGCCATCGCATTTGCGCCCTCACATTCAATGGAACCCCACACACATGCCGCCCGCCCTAAGACCAAGCAATTGATACACCCAGCTCCTGCTGCACCTTCTGCACCTCGTGCCCAGCGCCCGTCAGGCGACGCCACTGCGCCGCCCAAGCGCCAGCGCCAGCAGCAGCAGGCCCTGCCGCCGCTGCCCATATCAGCAGCCCGCCCCCCGAAGCAGCCCCGCAAACAATCACAAGCGTCCATTGATTCAGGCTTTGCGCCCCCCCGTGCGTCTTCCTTCCCAGCTGTGCCCCTGGACATGTACACTGACTTCGCAGCGGCCGCCTGGCCCCAGCAGCTGCAAGGGCTGGGGACAGCCGTGGGGCCCAATGCACAGCTGCAGCCAAGCAGTGAGCTGCTCTCTACACCTTTCACATTCGCGCTATCATCGTCAGTGCCTGATTCAGCTGTTCCCAGTAGCCAAGTCGGTGTTCCGCGTTGCAGCCACACAGAGCTGTTGGATTTCGTGCAGCACGCCCACCATGTCGCCATTGTTCCAGTGGGAACACTGTGCACACCTGAAGGCGTGATTGGATTCGCCCTGAAACTGCAGGGCGTTGATTTGCAGCACCCATTGCTGTTTTTGGAGTGCAGTGGGTGGCTTAAATTGGTGCCCACCAATGTTCACGTCGGCGGACAGACAGCTGTAGAACCAGCACCTCAAGCAAGCCCACAAGCAGAATTGGGTGAAGAGGATATCTTTGATGACCTGCTGGGCACGGGGGGTGGCTTTGATATGGATGAGCTTCTGCAGTCAGCCCCAGTGCAGCCCGCAGCCGCGAGCAACAAGACTGGGCACGCTGCAGACACGCAGCGCACACAGTGGACTGCCTGGCACGAAGCCTGGGCTGCCCTTCTAGCTGTATTGTCCATGCTTGAGAAGCGTGGAACGTGTGCTGTGGGCAGTATGAAGCACCTGCTGTACCCAGCCCTGCAGGCCATGGGGGGGTATGGCTGGCCAACCCTGTCTCTTGGTGCGAGTGACCTTCCTGGGTGGTGTGTCGAGCTGCCACTGGTGCGGGGCTCGTTTCTACCGGCTTGCTTCCCTGGGCCCTGGGTGCTTGATGTGTCTGTGGCCGCTTGGCTTCTGAGCGAAGACGCGTCTGTGGAGGATGGTAGCTTCAGTGTGGGTGAGAGCCTTCAGAAACACTGCCCCGGGAGGGAAATGCCTGCGGGGGAATCGGCAGCTGAGTGGACAATCCAGCAAAATTTGGACATGCTGCTGTCACTGGGCCCAGTGCTGCGAGCCAAGCTGAGGCGGCTGTGCATGGGACGCACATATGACGACATCGCCGGGCAGTTGACCCCTGTGTTGGCAAGCATGGAGCTGGAGGGAGTGTGTTTCGACCCTGACGTCTGCCGCATTGCAGAAAGCACCATTCAGAAGCGGTTGGACAGCCTTGAGCGCAAAGCCCACGAGTGCGCTGGGCAGGTGTTTATGGTCACTTCCTCTAAGGAGTGTGCCCGGGTACTGTATGACGATCTGGGGCTGACGGCCACGGAGGGACGCAAGTGGAACCCGGCCCAGCCAAAGAAGATGCACAAGTCCACAGCTGAGGGCATGTTGCTGCAGCTGGCAGCACAGCACCCCCTGCCCGTGTACATTCTAGCGCACAGGAAACTCAGCAAGGTGCTGAACGGGTTTGTGATGCCGCTTTTGAAGCTGGCAGTGCCAATGGACACAGCCAAGCATGCCAACAGGAGTCAATCATTATCTCATCTGTGGACAAGCATGCAGGGCGGCAGTGTTGAGCCGCTTGAGACAGCCCCCCTCCCAGGCATCCAGCGCATTTTCACACAGTTGAATCAGACAAGCACGGGAACTGGGAGGCTCAGCTCGAGCAATCCCAACCTGCAGAATCTTCCAAAGCGGTCCTTGATTCCAGCTGGGTCCATGGCCGGCGTCACTCCTGTTCTGGGTGGTGGCTCTTCAGCTGGGGGGAACACTGCAAACGAGGTCGAGGGGGGCTACATGCACCTGCTGGAGCCCCTTGTCGATGGGGCCTGCGTTGAAATTCGGTCGGCGTTCAAATCACTCAGCTCAAGCACCATTTTGCTTGCCGTGGATTACTCCCAGGTGGAAATGCGTGTGCTGGCTCACTGCTGTGGCGACTCCGCGCTAGTTGAGGTGTTCAATGCTGCGGCCCGCACCACAGCAGGGGGAGGTAGCGATGTGTACAAGCGCTTGGCATCCAATGTGTTTCGGGTCCCAGTGGATGAAGTCAGCCCTCCCCAGCGCTCCCAGGCCAAGACCGTGGCTCTGGGGCTTGTGTACGGCCTTGGCTCCCAAGAGCTCTCACGGAAGCTTGGGGTGTCAGTGTCAGAAGCAAACGACATTCAAGGTGTATTCATGAAGACATACCCTGGCATCAAGCGCTTCATTTTCGCTGCTCGCAAGTTTGCCTCCAAGCATGGGTACGTGGCGACCATGTCGGGCAGGCGGAGGCACCTGCCCGATATCAACAGTGGTCACGCGGGCAAACGCACGTACGCTGAGCGACAAGCAGTGAACTCCATTATTCAAGGCTCTGCTGCTGACTTGATTGCATGTGCCATGGTTGGATTGTCTGCAGCCAGCGCCAAAGCCAGGCAGTGGCTGCAGAGTGCACGGCACAGCACAGGCAGCAGTGCCGCAGCCCCCCCCGTTGCCCTGGAAATGGAGGGTCTAGCCAAGTCTCGCCTCCTCCTGCAAATCCACGACGAGCTGCTGTGTGAGTGTCCCAAGGACATGCAGCTGTGCCAGGCGTTTGTGCGCCGGCTGCGGGGGGTGATGGAGCAGGAGGCCCCAGCGCTGCTGGCACAAGTGGCGGCAGCTGCACGGGAGCAGCTCCTGCAGGGGCATGCTACAAGTGCGTCCAAGCCCACCGCTGCCGATATCAGTAGCATCTTGGGATCAGGCTCCCAGCTGCAGGTGCCCCTTGCCACCACGGCACAGGTTGGCAGCGACTGGGGCAGCATGGTGGCTGTGGAGAGCAGCTAGTGTCAAGCACCCGCAGAGCGCATGCTGGGTTGTTTGTCCTTGTATCTTGAATTCATTGACAAGCACATGGCGCCGTGCCTACTTGGCATATGTGACCACGGCACGCAGGCAGTCGCCCCCGTGCAGTGCATCAATGGCCGTGTTTGTGGCGGCGGCCACGTCACTGTCCTTCACGTCAATACTATGTGTGACGTAGTGGTCCACAGGAATTTCGCCTGCCAGGCATCGCTCCACCAGCTTGGGCACCGAGCTGCGGCTCTTCCAGCCGCCAAACGCTGTACCCCGCCACACCCGCCCCGTGACCAGCTGGAAGGGCCGTGTGGAGATCTCCTTACCAGCAGCGGCGACACCAATGACACAAGACTCGCCCCATCCGCGGTGGGCGCACTCCAAGGCAGAACGCATCACGTTCACGTTCCCAGTGCAATCGAAGGAGTAGTCCACCCCCCACTTGGTCATTCCCACAATGACATTCTGCACGGGGGTATCACCGTGGTCTGAAGGGCACACAAAGTCAGTGCACCCCAGCTTGGAGGCAATGGTGAACTTGTCTTTGTTCAAGTCAACGCCAATGATGCGAGAGGCGCCTGCCATCTTGGCGCCCTGCACCACTGCAAGGCCGACGGCGCCAAGACCAAACACAGCCACAGTTGCACCTGATTCAACCTTGCAGGTATTCCACACTGCACCCAAGCCAGTGCTGATTCCGCAGCCAAACAGACAGGCCTTGTTCAAAGGCATGCGAGGGTTGATTTTCGCAGCGCTGATCTCAGCAATCACGGTGTACTCAGCAAAGGTAGAGCAGCCCATGAAGTGGTAGATGGGCTTGCCAGTGCTCTTGTCGGTGAAGCGAGAGGTGCCATCAGGCATGTACCCCGCGCCTTGTGTGCTACGGATGGCAGGGCACAGGTTGGTCTTGGGGCTGGCGCAAAAAATGCAGGAGGGAGCATTGCACTGGGGGGTGTAGCAGGGGATAACGTGGTCTCCTGGCTTCACCGACGTGACGTCAGGGCCCACGCTCTCCACAATTGCACCGGCTTCGTGCCCCAAGATGCAGGGGAAAAGTCCCTCGGGGTCGTGTCCATCCAGGGTGTAGATGTCAGTGTGGCACAGGGCGTTGGACATCACCTTCACACGGATCTCGCCAGACTTGGGGGGAGCCACGATGACAGTCTCGTTGGACAAGGGCTTGTTGGGTCCCCACGCCACGGCAGCTTGGCACTCAATGGGCTTCCCAGCTGTCTCACTAAAGGAGGCCAGCACGGCGGGGTCCACAGTGACGTCCACCTGTCCTGCAAGGGCCTCCGCCTTGGTCGCCATAGCCTTTGCGTGGAACTTCACGTGGTCCTCCATGAAGGTGGACACGAAGAAGTAGGAATGGTCAAAGCCTGCGTGGCGCCGCACTGTGATTTTCTGCCCCGTCTGGGCGCCAGCGGCCTCCAGCGCCCCTGGCTGCAGTTGCTCTGCGAGGAACTTGTCGTCCAGACCCTGGTCCACCAGAACCTCCGAGAACTCCTCGAAGGCCTTGCCGCGAGCCGTGAGCAGCTGCACGGCGTCGTGGTGGGGCCCCTGTGTCGCTGCATCCCCCCCAAAGTACGCCTTGAAGGCCTTCTTCCCCCACGGCACGGCAGTGGGGTGGCAGATGGGAGCAAAGGCAGACACAGAGGCATACTTGTCGGGGTTCTTGAAGGCCACAATGAGCGCTCCGTGGCCCCCCATGCTGTGTCCAGTGACAGATTGCACCCCTGACGCAGGCAGGTTAGCTTCCACAAGGGCGGGCAGCTCCTGCACCACATATGTGTACATGTTGTAGTTGGTGCTCCAGGGGGCGGCAGTGGCGTCCACGTAGAAGCCTGCCCCAGTGCCCAGGTCGTAGCTGTCTCCCTCCCCCTGCACCTCGGCGCCTCGGGGGGAGGTGTCAGGGAACACCATCATGATGCCAGCTTCAGCGCACGCCTTCAGGGCGTTGCCCTTCTGCACTGCGTTGTCATCTGTGCACGTCAAGCCGCTGAGGTAGTACAGGGCTGGGACTGGGTGCAGCTTGGCGGCGGGGGGAAGAAACACGGAGAAGGTCATGGTGGTGCCGGTGGCCTTGGAGGCGTGGGTGTACTTGCGCAGCTCGCCACCGTGTGCCTTGTTAGTGGATTCCAATGTCAAGCTTCCCACAAATGTAGCCTTGCTCAGTTCAAAGGTGTGTGTCTTCAGGGCCTGTTTTACGGCCTTGACACTGCGAAGCCAGTAAGCGTGGTGACGTGTCGATGCTCCGCCCACTGCATAGCAGCCGAGGCACGAAGGTCATCAGCAAGTGCACAAACGTACCTGCATTCTTCAGCAGAAGACAGTTTCTCTACATCCTCATCTGAAATGGCGGCAATATTGTCTTCGAGCTGCTGCACCAGTCCAGTGTAAAACTCAGGAGTGTCCTGTATCGACTCATCTGTGCCCCGGCTCTCAAAACACTTTGCAACATGCTCACCTGAACCCCAGCTGTGTGAGCGGCTTGCTTGAACGTATTTATTGCCTTTTCAAGTGCTGTACAGGAGGTTGGAGCGACTCATTGTGTGCTTTTGGCAGAGCGGTCCGCAGCATTCCGCACATTCTTCGATGGCAACCCAGTCGTTCTTTGCAATCGCATCTTGCAGGGGCTGCACATTCTCGCGCAAAGGCCCCCATGTATCCTGCAAGTGGTGAACATAGTGGTGGTTGTGTTTTTGGCATCAGCCGGTCTGAAACAGTGGGGAGGCTGCTGCTGTTGCTGGCTGGCTCGTACCTGGCTTTCAGCAGCTGCCATGTTGGAGTTTTCGGCTAATTTGCAACTGTTGAGGGCATGTCTTCAGCACGCGAGTTAGGATAGAATCAAGGGTATTTTGAACCGAATCCGCGCGAAGCCCGCGCAAGTTTGTGTCGCCGGAGTCGTCTGTGTTTCTCAGGAACCATCAGGGGCCCTCGCTTCTTGCCATTCCTGCTACCTGCGTGCATGCCACATGGGCCAGCCCAACTGCAGCGCCAAATTCAAACTCATGCTATTTCATCCGAATCATAGTTGCAGTGTCAATCATGGCTTCTTCAGCAGCTTCTACGAGTGCCGTTGTGCTGGTAAGGCAGCTTCTCGCCCCAGCACGCTTGCTCGCAACGTCATCCCATACAAGTGACCCTTTTGCAGCGCAATGGGATCGAGGTGTCAGCCAATGATGAGCGTGACTACGATTTCATGGAACTACCGAACGGTATGCATGTTTTGCTTGTGAGCGACCCAACGACTGACAAGGTGAGTGTCTCGAGCAAAAGCTTGGTTCTCTCACAGATCAGTCTGTGGAGTTGGTACTGAGTCTTTGCAGGCAGCCGCTGCTATGGCAGTGCATGTCGGATCCAACGCCGACCCAGAGAACATCCCAGGTCTCGCACATTTTTGCGAGCATATGCTGTTTCGTACGTCTTTCTGGTCGCCATGCTGCACGTTTCGCCTGCGTTTCATTTTTACCACGCCATTCCTTCTGCAGTCGGGACTGACAAGTACCCAAGTGAGAACGAGTACTCCAAGTGAGTAATTACAGACATAAGCATAACACAGCAAGTTCGACATGCTATTGTGCAGGTATCTCGCCGCCCACTCCGGAGGCAGCAACGCATACACTGACAGAGAGCACACGGTCTACTTTTTTGACGTTGCCCAGGATGCCTTTGATGGTGCGCTTGACCGCTTCTCAGAGTTTTTCAAGTCCCCGTGCTTCACAGCATCTGCAACAGGCCGAGAATTGGAGGCTGTTGATGCTGAACATGCCAAAAACAAACAGGCAGACATGTGGCTCGCTTACCAGCTGGACAAGTCTACCAGCGACCCCGAGCACCCATACCACAAGTTCGCCACTGGCGATTCCTCCACCCTCAGGGATGTTCCTGCACAAAACGGCATTGACGTCCGATCTGCTCTGCTGGATTTCCACAGCAAGTACTACTCCGCCAATATCATGTGCCTGAGCGTTGTGGGGCGTGAGAGCACATCTGAGCTGGCCGAGAAAGTGAAGACATTGTTTGGGCCCGTGGTCAGCAACAACATCCCCGTGCCACATCCCGTGTCCCCTGCCCCCCTCAGCCCCTGGCAGGAGGGCGTGCACACCGGGATTATGCAGTTCATGGTGCCAGTGGCCGAGAAGCGATCACTCGTCCTGGCGTGGGCACTGCCCCCCCAGCACGAGACATACCCGACCAAGCCAGGCAACTACTACGCCCACCTCCTTGGCCACGAAAGCGCAGGCTCTGTGCTGTCCCTGCTCAAGAAGCGGGGCCTGGCCACCGGCTTGTCCGCTGGACAGCACTTCTCCGACACCACGTGGGCCTCCTTTGCAGTGACCATCCAGCTGACGCAGGCTGGCATCCAGGCCGTGGATGATGTCATCGAGATTGTGTTTTCCTACTTGCATATGCTGCAGGAACAGGGCCCCCAGGAGGCGCTGTGGGCGGAACAGCGCCTCATTGAAGAGAACTACATCCGCTTCCAGGCTAAGTCTCAGGCACAGAGCTTGGCCTCTCAGACTGCAGTCACCCTGCAGCACAAGCACTTGCCCAAGGCCCACAAAGTACTGGGTGGTGAGCGTTTCTACGCTTGGAATGCAGAGGTGGTTGAGACCTTCCTGCAGCACTTGACGGTTGGCAAGCTGCGCTCCCGTGTTCAGGGTAAAGAAGTTTCAGACAAGTGCGACCTGAAGGAGCAGTGGTATGGTACATCATACGGTCAAGTGTCATTCAGCGATGCGCAGCGCCAGCGCTGGGAAGCCGCACCCAAGATGGCCGAGCTGCACCTGCCAGCCCTGAATGAGTTCATCGCCAGCGACTTTACCATCAAGAACACAAAGACACAGAAGCCAGAGACCACTGCGGCGCTGGAGCTGATGCAGACTGCCCAGCAGCGTGCCGCAAGCAAGGGGGGCCTGTGGGCGCACCCTGCTCTGGCTCAAGTGGCGGGGCTACTGGAGGACAAGGGGGCCTCAGGAATCGGCATGCGCCCAGTTGTGCCCAAGCTGCTGGAGGACAGCGAGCAGCTCACTGTGACGTGGGTGGGTGACACCTGGTTCGGCGAGCCCAAGACCATTGCTCGGGCGCAGTACCAGCTGCCTGCCGTGTACGCCTCGCCCCGCTCCGTTGTGCTGTGTGACCTGTTCTGCCAGCTGCTGAAGGAGTGTCTGAATGAGTTTGCCTATGATGCATCAGTGGCCGATCTGGACTACAACGTGTCATACTCCTACGGCATCGACATGACCTTCGGGGGCTTCTCGCACAAGCTGATGATTCTGGTCGAGAAGGTCCTCGGTCGCTTGCGACATATGGGAGATGCGCCTCCCACCGGGGGCCAGTCCCAGGAGGGCTTCGAAGGCTTCACGGGCGTGCAATTTGACCGGGCGCTGGACAAGCTTGTCCGTGAGATGGTCAGCCGGGACAAGGGGCAGCCAGTCCATCACGCCATGGCTTACGAGGCAGGAGTGGGAGTGACCCCCATCTGGCACTACGCAGACAAGATTGCTGTGATTGAAGCCGGCATCTCTGCCAACGACGTGCGCACATTTGTGAATGAGCTGTTCAAGGTGGGCGGCGTCAACGTGCACGTGCACGGGAATGCATCCTCTGCGGATGCGCTGGAGATTGGGCAAGTGTTTGCCTCAGTCTTCAAGAGCCAAGATGGCAAGACAGCCATGGCACCTTTGCCTACGCAGATCGTTCAGCGTTTCTCTGCTCTGGTGCCGGAGGGCACAGAGGTGCGTTATCTGTGCGAGCACCCTAATGCTGATGAGCCCAACTGCAGCACAGTGGTACAGCTGCAACTGGGACCTGACACCACAGAGGTGCGCGCCATTGCGTCTTTGCTGCAGCAAGTGCTGCAAGAACCGTCTTTTGATGTGCTGCGAACAAAGGAGAGCTTGGGGTACATTGTGTCCACTGGCACTCAACGCGAGGGGTATGCAGTGACACTGCTCGTTGTTGTCCAAAGCAACAAAGTAACAGCACGAGTGCTTGAGGGCCGCATCGAGGCATTCCTTGCGTCCTATACAGCCCATCTGGAGGAGAGCATGTCTGATGATGACTTTGCACAGCACATTGCCGCGCTGGGGCAATCGCGCCTGCAGGCAGTGTCCACGCTCAGCGCGGAGTCCCGCCGTGCTTGGGCTGAGATTTCCACCCGTCACTTCACTTTTGAGCGTGACTTTGAGCAGATGGAGTACTTGATGAACCACGGCAGCAGGCAGGGGCTGTTAGCTGTGCTGCGTGCCGCCGTTGTGCGCGGGGCACCGCTGCGCCGGAAGCTAGCTGTGCTCATTGCACCCCCCACGGGTGTTGCTGGAGGCTTTGACGGGGACGCCACCACGGACAGCCGAACACACGTTGCAGTGGAGGAGGGCGAGGAGATGGATGCCGCAGTCGCGGCGCCGCCTGCCGTTGTCGAGGCCGCCCGCAAGATCAGCGATGGCGGCATGCAGATGCTGCTGCAAGGGTCATCTGGTGCAGCACCGTCCATCAAGGCCGTGTTTGAGCGGGAGAGCAAGCCTGCCGCAGCCACGGACAGCGTGCCAGTGCTGGAGCTGTTTGGCCGTCGGGATGCCCAGCGCTTCATCAGTGCAGTGTCCAAGTGGCCCAGCACCACAAGTGCAACCTTCCATGCGTGGCATTCTGCCCAGCTTGCTGTGGAGAAGTAATCCAACAACCAAGTGTCGAGAAGCGCCAGTGGACAGGGCATCCGGAGTGTTTGCCCCGTCGCCCTGCTCTGAACCAGGTCAGGGGGTTTCCAGTGCAGTAGTGTGTCAGATGTCATAATTGTGATTGTTTCATGCATCTGTTTGGCATTCAGCTCGCAGTACGCGCTGCTCGTGGGTCCAAACCTTTTCAAATATGGCTGCTTCTCTGGTTCGCCGAGCTACTTTCAGCGCACGCTGCGCCTCAATTGCGCTGCGCCCTGCAGCCATCACACCAGTTGCATGTGGTGTTGCCACTGCTCTGAGGTGAGGAAATTCTATGTGAACGCACTGCTAGCTCTCACGCTTTGATGCTGTTGTACTGCTGCTCAGCGAATGCCACGTCTGGAGTCCCATTTCCGCAAGCCGGGCCATCAGCACCTCCCGTGCTGCCTCGGATGCCGCTGAGCCTGCCGCTGCTGACGGCCGCCAAGCAAACAATCCCACTGTGTTGGACCGTAAGCCAGAGCAGGGCGAGGACAATTCAGCTGAAGGCATCCGTGCCGCGCTGAACACGCTGGACCCTAATGTCCAGGTGGTGTCAGCAGATGGCTCTCGCACGTACTCGGCCAATGTCGTGGCACTGGGTGACCAGGTCCTGCAGCTGAACTTGCTGGATGTGCAGGACCTGATGGACTACTTGCAGGTTAGTTTTGTCGGATGACACTCGTGGGTCCCGCTGAATACTTTGTTTGCTGTGCAGGACAAGCTTGGCATTGATGACGCTGCTTTGGTCATGCCAATTGGAGGCGGCGGCGGCGGTGGCGGTGCTGCTGCTGCTGTAGAGGAGGCACCAGTGGAAGTTGCGAAAACACATTTTGAGATCAAGCTGGAGAAGTACGATGCCAAGGCCAAGATCAAGATCATCAAGGAGGTTCGCGGTCTGACCGGCCTTGGACTGAAGGAGGTACGTTCGAGCCCAACTTTTTCTCTGATGCTCATGCAGCGTAAGATGCATCTTCTATTATACGCAGGCCAAGGAGCTCGTTGAGAGTGCACCTGCAACCCTGATGAAGGACGTGAAGGCCAGTGAGGCTGAGGAGATCGCTGCCAAGCTGAAAGAGCTGGGTGCGGAAATTGCTCTTGAGTAGAAACACCGGCATGGGATATGCGCAACAAAATGCATTCGCTGACCATGTCTCACAAATTCTATAAGGATGAAGTATCTAGTCCATCTCCTCAAGCTCTACTGAACCAGTGGAAGCAGCTGAACTGCTTGCCTGCCTGGGCGTTGAGCCGTCGCTGCTAGCACCGCTAGCACCGTCGTCGCTTGCTGCTTCACTGCTAGCAGTAGCAGTTGGCACCAGATCACCAAGGCCAAGGGACTCCGCAAAATCTGACCCCAAGTCTAGGCGGGTCTCATCGTCGCCTTCCTCCTCCTCTGCTTCAGGCGTCGAGGGCACGCCCAGCCTGGCCAGGAGCACCTGCAGCTCAGAGGCAGATGCACCAAGCAGGCCGCCAAGCATGGACAGGTTCGCATTGCCACCTTGCTTCTTCAACTTGACAATGGGCTTCACTTGCTGCTCCGTGGCTGCCACCAGGGTGGCCTGGAAGCCTCCCCACTTGGCGTGATCCTCCAGGTGATTGGGCAAAAAGGCGTCCGCGGGCTGCGACGCCGCAACTAAACGCACCACATTCAGCAGGCGCAGGGTGGTGCCGTTCAACGCAGCGGTGTCTTTGTTGCTGGCAGTGGCAGACGCCACCACGGGCCCAATGGGGGGGTACGCTCCGGCAGGGGAGGCTGGTGTGAGTGGCGGCTTCACATCAGTGTCCGCCTTGGGGGCAACAGGGGGGATAGCTGCAGCTGCTGCAGGCGATGCAGCTGCATCTGCTGCTGCAGGCAAGTGATCTGGCGACGACGGCCCGTTGGGCACATCGCCATCAGCCCATATGTCCTTACCCCCGCCCACTGCACTGTCCTGGGAGGCGGCAGCGGCAGCCACGCCCCGCTTCACAGGCGTGGAAGCCCCCGTGCTCACTGCTGCATCAACAGAATCGTTGTCCTTGGGCTTCTCAGCTGTGGATAGCGCTGTGGACAGCTGTACCTGCTGAGCTAGCGTGGACACGTATCCCTTCAGCAGTGTGGTCAGCAGCTTGTATGTGGAGAAGATCACCTTCAGCAGCGGCTCTGCGTTCCGGCGACACGCATTGGTGAGCAACTGCAAGAACGCTGCTTGTAGCATGCTGCTGTTAGGATGCGTCTGCACCCAAGACAAGATTGCCCCCACAGCCTCTGGTGTTTCAGACAGCACTTCCATGGCAAGGCTTGCAGGGCTGAGCTGCTGGCCGTCCACTGTGACGTCAGAGAACTCAGACATATCAGCCAGCACCTGCACAGCCAGAAGGCGGAACATGCCCAGCGGAACACGCACTGAGTGCCCTGGGTGTTTCACTTCAAGAGCGTCAAGTGCAGCCACCGGCGTGACTGGCCCAGGAGACGCAGAGGCCGACCCTGGTGCAGGAGATGCGGCTGCAGCACCAGCCTTCTTGCCCTTTTTGCCCCCGCCTCGCCGTTTTTTCGGTGGCACGAGGCTGGTGCCTGTGGTTGCTAGATGTGCTGCCACCATGCTACTCGCCAGCTGAGACACAAAGGAGCGAATGGAGCCGACTGCAGCCTGGGGGGCGCCAGCCAGGAACATGATGTTGTCCCGGGGCATGTGTGTGGCGGGGGTGGGTGCTCCTGGCTGTGTCATGGGCTGGTCAGGGGGGGGTGCTGACTTCTCCACGAAGGCGAAAGTCAGCAGGCGACGCACAGCCTGCAGCGCGATGGTGGCGCGGCGGGGGATGCTGCCCGCCATATCCAACAGCCCGTCGTGATTGCCTGCAATATTGCCATCGGAGGTGGCGGTGTCTGGCGCCACTTGCGTGCATGCTGACATCAGCAGCCCCATGAACCCGTCAGTGGGGGACAGGGCAGTGCAGGCAGATGCTGGCTTGAACTGCTTCTCAAAAATGTCTGTGGCGATGCGATACCGACGCAGGTAGTCCAGCAGTGTGACGATGGAAGCAGCGCCAGCCTCTGCGTGCGCTGCTGTGTACTGCTCCTCTGCGACCACCCTTGCCATGTGCCGCAAGAACGGCACATGTGCCAGCTTTTCCATCAGCTCCCGCGCCTTGACGTAGTTGATGGCAGAGGCGCTCTTGTTGTATGTGTGTGGAGATGCGTGCATGCTGCCTGCAGGGCCCGAGAACATGGCTTGGGGGGAGAAGTCATTCATGGCCGCGGAGGAGGCGCCCACCCCTGCCCCGCCGAAGGCCGTGATGTTGTGCTTCTGGGTCACCAGCTGGCACAGCGTGTCTGCTACAGGCGCCTCATGGAAGAATTGCACCATCGAGGGCACCAGCCAGTCAGCGTGGCGGGTGAAGGCAGAAGCGACTGCGTTGGGGTACTTGTTCATGAGGAACTGCAGCACCACGCCAATGTGGTGAAAGGAGGCCCGGGAGTGCGGGGAGTACGCCTGGAAGAGGGCCTCTGACAGGCCCTCTGCCTTGAGCTGCAGCAGCTCCGGTTCGTTGTGGGCGTCTGTGAGCATGTACATGACCTTGTACGCTCGCACGGCATTCGCCAAGTCCTCGTCGTCCACTGGCGCAGTGCGGGAGACAGACATGAGCTCGGCATGAGTTGACCACCATGTCCAAGGCTGTTCAGGGGTGGGCACGGTCTCTGGGGCTGGGGCGGCCTCGTCAGTGGCGGAGGCGGCAGCCCCTTGTGATTCAGAGTCTGAAGCGGCGTCGAAATCGTGAATACCAGACACGTGGATAGGCCCTCGGACAAGAATGCGGGCAAGTTCAAGCCAGTGAGCATCCTGTAAACAACAATTTGGGTGCTCTGGCCACCCATGGCGAGTCAATGTGTGGTGCTTACATCCACCAAAAGAAAGTCAGCAATTTCATGAGTTAGCTCTGGGTCTTCAATCGACAGAAGGGCATGCAGGAAGCGCTTTGACTTTTCAGCTGGCAACTGTAGGAATATAGTGGGTTAGTCAAGATGCCAGGCGTAAGGCTTTTATTCGTGGGGCGCAGTGTGTATGACTTGCCTTCTCGCCACTGTCGGCACCAAACTTGGAGGCAATGAGGTTAGGTTCCAGCGCCCATTCGTCGCTGGACACCGAGCCTGCATCACTTCCTGCAGTATCAGCAACTACATTATCTGCAGAGTCGGCTGACTGGTCGACAGACACGACGTCGATAGTCTCGGCAGTCTCTTCAGATGAGGCTGGCACAATCTCCGCGGGAGTGTCCATGGCCTGCAAGATGAGTGGCACTGGCATTGACACAAAGCGGTGCAAGCTTCAATTCACAGGGTTCGTACCGTATCCTTGTCTGCCATTCTGTCCCGGAATTACAGCCAAAGGTTGTAGGCAATTTCCAAATGCCGCTGTGTCGCAGCGCAAATTTGCTTGTGTGACTGATAGCCGGCAACTGCCTGTTCTCCACTTCATGCAAACCGCAACGTCTTTGCAGTCGTGACAAAAAGCAGCTAATAATGTTCGACACAGGGTCTGGAGGCGATGTAGCCGAGTTCTTGTGTGGCTTGATGCGGAGGGGGGAGGGCTGAGGTCGTGGCCGGTGGAGCTGGTGTACAAGGGCAGTGGATTGCCCAAACCAGCCCAGCACATGCTGCTTAAACGAGCTGCTATTGTGATTCATGTGGGTGGGCGCCGGCTCAGTGCCTGTGTGCTTGCACCCCTCTGCATGCATGCATGTGACACTCAAACCATGCCATGGATCCCTCCGCTGCCATCGCGCATGGTGCACTTTTGCAATGCCATCTCCGCAGGCATGACTCTGATGGGGGGCTGCTACTGAGGCCGTGCTAATCAGTGAGTGTGTGGGTGGCAAGGTGTGTTGCCCGGGCATGGTCCGTCGTTTGTGGCCTATTCATGCAGCCGCGGGCTCGCACAAGCATGTGCGTAGCGAAAACGATTGCCAGTATGGGTACCTTAAGCTGCAAGCCATCAAACAATCGAGCTGACTTGATTCCGCTGTGGGCATGCGTTTACACTGCAGTTGTGGCCCCCTCAACAATCTGGCTCCACAAGCAGGCTGCAACTTTGACAGGCAATGCAAAATTGGAAAAGCTCTGACAGCGTGTACAATGTATCGCCATCACAATAATGTGTTTACTCTTTTTGCAGCATTGCATACTTCTACGAGTTGCTGAGGGCAGGTCTGGATCTTTCGAAGACCTCGCCTGACCTGACTTCAGAGTGTGAAAAGCCAGCTGTTTCTTCTCACCTCCCGATTTCCAGCACCTATGGCTGATCAGTACCAGGCAATTCGCATGGGCAGCGGCGCCCTCAGTCAAGTCAGGCACGATCTAGTCGCGCGGGAGTCTGAGCAACTTCCCGGCGTGTTTGCTGCTGGCGGAGGCTACCGTGCCAGTCGAGGCAGCGGCTACCAGCCTACAGCACAAACCACAAATGGCACAAACAGTCAAAAAGCTGGTGGATCTTGTCTTGAGACTCGCTTTCGGTCGCCAGGCTCGCTGGAAGCTGCTTCCAAAGCAAGCTCAGACGCATCCCGCATGCAGCCCACGAAACGTAACGGCAACGCGCATGCTCGAGTCGGCTCCGCAGCTTCTCGTGGCGCAGCAAGCTCCAGCTTTCAGCGCCGAGACCGATCTGTGGTAAATGCAACAACGCAATCAACTCAAGCAAAGCAGCCAAGTGGCCGGAAGGCTCCACCCTCGGGGCGGTACAACGTGCGCCGCTCTCCTGTCGCGTCTCCAGGAGGCCCGCCCACACGACGAGGCAAAGGGGAGCCCGCTGCAGCTGCTACAGCCAAGCACGGCTCCCCACCCAAGCTCTCTGAGCAGCGTTTCAACAAGAAGGTGGGCGACCCTTTTGCCAGCAAAACGTCCTCCACGCGGGCCTCCCCTTTTCGAGAAGCCTACAACTCGGGCTTTCCTGCTCGTCTGGGGCACGCTGGGGCACAGACACGGCAAACTCTCAAGTGGGATCGCTCAGTGCTGAGTGTGGATGTAAATTATCTGCTGCCACTGTGTGCAGGGGGGCTCACTGAGACCACACACCCCTACGCCTTTGTGGCCAAGCAGAGCTTCATTGAGCTGGTGGCAGCTCGCCCGGGGGAGGTGCCCCCCCTTGTACCTGCTATTGTGCGGCCCCTGCGGCTCGCGTTGGGCAGCAAGTCCGATTCAGTATTTGATAGTGCCCTGCAGTGCTTACTGTGAGTTGCTCCAGGTGCTGCTTGCGATGCCCCCCTTCACCCCCTTTTGCGCAGAGCTCTGTCCACAGCAACCGGCCCAAACCTCACGGAATACCTGGCATCACTTCTTGTGCCGCTTTCCGGCCGCATGCTCAAGAGCAAGTGGCGTGATGCTGTGACCTCTGCACTGCAGACCTTGGAGCAGAATGGGGGCCCGGAGGCAGGCACCGCCATCAAAAAGAAGATCCCCACATACACAAGCATCTTTTTCTGAGGGCGCTGGTGCTTTTGCATCACATGTCTTTATCTTCGTCGCTGTCTGCACAGCCCTGGGCTCGCAGGGCTGCCATGCGCTGGATGTCTGCCGTGCTCCAGCCCCCGCCCCCTGTGCGCTGCTCCACCGCTTGTAACACCGCTGGAATGCTGTTGATGGGCTGCTGCAAGGAGCGATTCTCGGCAGCCTCCGCTGCTTGTACACGCGCTCTGGCCATTTTCATGGCAGCGGCTTCCTCTGCGCCGATGTTGCTCATCATGTATAGAATGCACAGAGCAAAGCCCAGAGCGCCCACCACGCCCACAAGCAAAGTCACAGTGCCCAAGCCGGCATACACCCCACGCTGGGTAAAGTACCCCCGCTGAGCGCGCTGCATAGTGTTGCTTCCCACCAGGCCAGCTCGGAACAGCGCCGACACCAGCGCGGCATATGCTGAGTCCAAAACTAGTTTCACGTACCACAGAACAGGCTCATCTGCGCGCCCCTGCGGCCTCTCCTGCACGCCGGTGCCAGACCGCGACGAGCCGCTGTAGCACTTGGCGCTGAGCTTGGCCTTGGGGGAGACTGGCATGTGCCACGTGGAGGCGTCGCTGACTGCGCTTGACAGGGGGGTGCCGAGGGAAGCACAGAAACTGCTGGCCATGGCCTGTACCTGCGGCGCAGTGAGAGCACCCTCAGGGATACCCCCAGTGTTTACTGCCCCAGACGCATCCACACTTGCGACGGATGTGGCAGGGGGGGTGCCGCCGGTGCGGTGCTGCAGGAGAGTGCCCAGCCGTGTGCACACCAGGTCGTTTCGGGAGCAGGGACGCAGAGCCATTGCTGATGACGTCATGGTGTCTTCCGCAAAATAATCCTCCATGCAGGCTTGCAGGACGGCGAGGCACACAGAGCCGCAGGCACCAGAGACCTTGCCAGTTCCAACCCAGGGGTCCATCGAGTAGCACGCAATCTGATGCAGAGATTGTCCACACGCAGGAGAAAGCTCAAATGAGTTCCTCACAGATCGTACCACAGTTTTGAAGTGTTCAGGCGTGGAGGATGTTGAGTTCACACACGTATTCGGTGCAAACTGATTGCAGAGGCCGCCGATAAATCCTGTCGCTCTGGACACGGGTTCGACGCCGCTACCTAGGCATTTCTCAAACCTCCGACCCGTTTTTCGTGCGGTACTGGATCGAAATGCAGCTGATTGGGTTGACACCAGTGCCAGCACCGACAGGCTACACAGCAGCTTCACGCCAAATGGACGCATCGCAGCCCTGCGCTCAAGTTCCGCAAAGCTTCTCAAGCCTCTGTATACGCGCCTCGTGATGAGAGCACCAGTCAATTCTTGCACATGCACTAGCACAACACGAGAAATTGGGCGTCCAATTGGCCACCTTGCTCGATTATGTCATTTTGAACCGCTCACGCTCATCACCAGCTGGGCTGGAAGCAGCTGTGTGTGTAGAGAGCCCCCTTCCGTACCTGTGTGAGACACGCATTCGGACAGTAATGGCAATAAATCGTCGGGTGCCCCTACAGCACCCGACCACCACCACCACTGCT
>Ga0307982_1000246_pt1 | contig 41523 bp, 25 predicted proteins | sample OrgLakmetagen989_FD_201847 | JGI IMG/M metagenome (GOLD analysis project Ga0307982, IMG submission 201847) | Saline water microbial communities from Organic Lake, Antarctica - #989 | ecosystem: Environmental > Aquatic > Non-marine Saline and Alkaline > Saline | place: Antarctica: Organic Lake... | reverse complement strand
GCTCGACTTGTGGGGCAGCATACACTGCTGACGGTGCTTGGCGGGGGCTCCACCTTGGGTGACAGCACGCCGTATGCACTGTGCAGTGCACACAGGGTAACTACGTGTCTCTCCTTGTCTCGATTTGCGGCAACAGCGCTGCAGCAGCAGGTGTCTGGAGCGTTTCTTACACCTGCGCAGGCCACGCCCATGCTAGCAGGGAGTGCCTCGGACAGTGCACTGGGTGTGCCTGATCTGAAGGGTGTTGGAACGGCTGCTGCAGGAGGGGGGAAGGGGGGGTACGGCTATCAGCCCATGCCGACTGAGGACAGCTCAAGCGAAGCCAAGCCTGACAGCGAGAGTCACGGCACAGAACAAGCCACCCCACAGTGGGGGGTGCACGCAGCCTCCAAGGGACTAGCCCTGGTGCCTGCCGATGCGTACCCCGATGTTGCTGCGGGCGGCTCCGATGAGACTTCGGGGGGGGCAGTTGTCCTTGGGGTGCTGCCCCTGCCCAGCCTGCAACGGGGGGTGAAGGGGGCAACACACACCGCCACGGCAGTAGCTGCTGCCATGGCCAACACGGTGCAGTGGGCCAGCGATGCTGGCTCTGGATCCGTGGCAGCCCTCAGTGCCGCATGGGGGTCAGCCGCAGGGGCCCTCAGGGGCGCCATGGCCACCCCCCCCCCCATTCCTGACACCAGCCACATGTCTCCACCCCTGACTGCCACGTCCAGCATGTTGCCGTCAACAGCAGGCACTCCCGTGTCAAGCTCAAGCAGCACCATGGGGCACCCCAGGACACGCACGGCTTCGTTCCTTGGGGCGACTGTGGGGGCCACTTGGCTGGCCGGGGACATGGCCCGGGAACTGCGCATTCGCCAGGGGCGTTGGCAAGCAGAGGATGTGCATGTGGTGGTGGCTTCTTCCAGACGTGGGGCGTGGTGGGTGCACCCTTGGGCCCCCCAGGTGCGGGATGCTGTGGTGCGCTCCGCCCTGCCCAGCTCAGGTAAGGGGTGTGAGGGGGGGCGCAGTCCAAGCCCTGGGGGGATTACGTCATCTGGGTGGTGTTGGTGGGGGGGCAATGACTGGGATCAAGGGGGCTTTGGGGATGTCTCCTGCGATGCATTCTTCAGCCAGCAGCCGACGGCGCAAGCTGTGACCGCACGCCTCCGACAGGCGCCGCCCGCCTACTTTGACCCCCACACTCACTCAGCCATCTTGCCTGGGAGATCCAGTGCTGGCGGTGACCCCTTTGCTACACCCCCAGCACCAGGAAGCAGTGCAGGTGTGGCTACGGGGGTGCCAGCCGCGGTGGCGTGGGGCGCCGGGGGGCTGGTGCTGTCGCGGGTGACCTTCCCGCTGTCGGGTGAATGCAGGCAGCTGACCCCGCTGAGCATCTCTGCAGGTGTGCTGCCCGCTCTGGGCTCGGAGGCACTGCCCAGCGACCGCAGTGTGAATCTGGCGGAGCTGTGGACGAGTGGCATCGGTGCGGACCCCGCTGCCGTGATTGCCCTCACGCGGCCTTCAGCGCCGCCCGCGGTGCTGCCCCAGCCCAAGGATCTGCGCAAAAGCGGGACACACATGGCCCGCGGCACGTGGGCACACGTGGCCGGCTCTGCAGGCAGCAGCTCAAGCGGCAGTGAGAAGGCAAGCCCTGAGCGACAGGCACTGTACCCTGCGGTTCCAGGGCTGAGCTTCAGTGAGGACCACTTTACAAGCGAGGGAGATGCACTGCAGGAGGTACAAGGGACTCCACCCCCATCGATGGCCCTGCTTGCGGCGCGGCTTGCCTCAGCAGCTGCGGAGTCTGGGGCTGCGCATCGACAGTAGCGAGTGGTGATTGGGCCCCTTGGCTGTGATTCGTCTTGAACCGTGTGTTTGTCTAGCTTTGCAGCTGTGGGGGACATGAAGGCCATTCAAAATTCATAAGAGTGTATGCTCCAGCGGCTCGCTGCACATGTCGTGCCGGCTTCGACAGGGCACCGACATGGGAGATGCGGAAGATCCACGGGCGGTTGCCATAGCCTTTGCACTGACCACCGGAGCAGGACTTGCGACAGCACTGGGTGCAGGTCTCGTATTCTTTCGCAATGTTCGTGTTGGAAATGAACGGGTCTTGGCAGTCTCCATGGGCTTCAGCGCCGGTGTCATGCTGTACGTGTCATTTGCGGAAATTTTAACCAAATCTGATTTGGCTTTCCAAGAAGCTGGGCTGTCTGAGGTATGTCACTATGCTACACTGCCATGTGCGCTATTGTTTTGCGAGCTCACTTGCGGCAAGTTGGGCACACGGTGTGATGCTGCACCACATCTTGGTTTTGCAACGCAATCGAAACACTTTTCTTGCGCAGGGCTCGGCGTATGCTGCAGCCACTGGCACCTTTTTTGTTGGCATATTGCTGACAGTTCTAATACATCAGCTTGTACACTGGCTAGATTCTACATATGCCACGAGCACGCATGATGCTGAGCAGTGCATTCCAGAGAACGTTCAGCGCATCACAAGTGAGCATCACGAAGCTTCCAACCAGGCCATGGTTCAGCGAAGGAGCGCGGAGTCTGAAACCTCAAATACACATGATACTATCCATGTGGATACAGATGTAGAGATTCAGGTTGAATCATCCCCGAGTGACGAGTCATTGCCTGTACAAATTGACGGCCAGTCTGGCGCTGCGGCGTTTGTGCCAGAGTCGACTGCTGTCTCTGCTGAGACCGTGTCAGCTGCCACAATGCCCCTCACAGAAGGCGACCAAGAAGATGCATCATCCGTTCGTGGTGCTGTAGCAGACGGACCCTTCCCCGCTGCTGGTCTGGACCAAGCCAGGGCAGCTGAGGAAAAGCGGGCTTTGACTCGCACGGGCCTCGTCACGGCCCTGGCCATTGGGCTGCACAACTTTCCAGAGGGGCTTGCAACATTTGTGGCAGCATTAGTGAGTACCTGCTGTGTGTGCGCCTGGTCCCGCGACACTTATTTATTGCGCGCAGGAGGACCCGGCCGTCGGCACGGCGCTGGCTGTGGCCATCGCCATTCACAACATCCCTGAGGGGCTCGCCGTGAGCATTCCTGTGTACTATGCCACTGGTAGCAGAAAGCAGGCGTTTCTGTGGGCATTATTCTCGGGGATCTCGGAGCCCATCGGGGCACTGCTGGGGTATGCAGTGCTGAGGACCGCCTTCTCTCAGACTGCATACGGCATTCTCTTTGGCCTTGTGGGCGGCATGATGGTGCACATCAGCATCTCAGAGCTGCTCCCCACTGCCTTCAAATACGACAAGTCTCAGCGCTTGGTCGCCCCAGCTGTCGTCGGGGGCATGGCAGCAATGGCCCTGTCCCTGGTGCTGTTTGCGCTGTGAGTGTGTACCAGCTCACTCAAGAGTTCAGTTTGTGGCTGCATTTTGACAAATGGCTCATTGTCACACGCTCAACTTGCGGGCTGCTGCAGTTTGGCGAAGGACAGCTTGCTAGCTACTACAGCTTCAGGGAGATCGCAGGCAACAGGAACGGCGTGGGGTTTCCTGTCGTATTGCACGATTTTCTGCTGCACGCCAAGGCGCAGGCACGTATGCCGTGCAATTGCAGCCGCCAGATTAATTTCGGCGGGGGCTTTCACCCGAGGTTGGTCTACCTCCTGACAATGGTGCTCTCCTCGACACCGTCATGTCCAACATGAGTGGCATTGAACCACTTCTTACTGACAACATCATCTCTCTGTTTGCAACAGTTGAGATACATCCATAGCCTTGGCCGCCTGTGCTGTGGCTGAAAACCGAATTGCTTGAGGAAAAGTCTCTCGGTGAGGGGGGTTGGGAAAGGACGTGCGTTTTGCGAAAGCACATCGTGGCCAACGCAGCTGTCGAAAAACCAATTTCCATTGTTGTGTCATCATGCCTTTTTTGAGTCGAGACTTTAGACTATTCGCTCAGCCTGAGTGGCAGTGCTGTCCTGACGCAGCCACCACGCCAACTCGCTGTGGATTGGCATTGAGGTACCGCATAGTCCGGAGCTTCAAAAAGGTGTGCACCAAATTTTACAAATCATGCCACTGAAACAGTTCAAGCTCAAGCCTTTCAAGGCTGCTGCTGCGAGCAGCGGCGGCGACAGCTCAGAGATCGCAAAGATGTGGGGAAAGCTGCAGCAAGCAATCCGCCAGATTCAGCGTTCAAATGGGCCCGGTGAAAGTACTACCCGGCTTTCATTTGAAGAGTTGTATCGGTGAGTGGAATTGTAGTGCGCGGGGGATTTTGGCGTTGCGCTCTGCAGGGCGTCGTCGAGCTCGAGCAACGCACTCTCAAATGGGCATTTCATGTGACGCTCACTACACTATGCTGACCTATGAGCATATGCAGATATGCCTATAATATGGTCCTGCAGAAGCATGGGTCAATGCTGTACGATGGTGTCCGACGGGAAATTGAGACTCACCTGAAGACTGTAGCAGCTTCAGTGACCAGTCTATCAGGGCTTCAGCTGCTCCAAACACTCAGCAAAGAGTGGACCCAGCACACAAAGGTCATGGGCATGATCAGTGATGTTTTGATGTACATGGTATGTGTTCATTGCCCTTCTACGCTGGAAACATATTCAGCGGGTGCTGGTTGCTTGGCGTGTTTGCAAATCCCGCACTCCCATTCTAGGGCAGTTCTCCTGCTGCAGACGTAATTCACAGGCCAGTGCTTTGCAGAACCGTACATATGTGACCCAAAACAAGCTGAAGCCAGTGTACGATGTTGGCCTAGAACTGTTTCTCAGCACCGTCCTGCGCAGTGGGGATGTGTCTGGACGAACTCGCGGCGTGATGCTGGAGCAGATCAAAGCTGAGCGAATGGGTGAAGCCCTAGATGTGCCCCTCATGCGCTCTGCAGTGCGTATGCTGGTTGACCTTGGATTGAACTCCACCCGCATTTACGAAAACGTGTTTGAGGGACCCTTTTTGACGGAGACGGACGCTTTCTACCGTCAAGAGTCTGCACGGAACTACGCAGACATGCCTGTGGCAGCCTACCTCGAGTATGCAGAGCAGCGACACAGGGAAGAGCAGCGCCGCCTGGATGACTTTCTGTACCACTCATCTCGCAGCAAGCTGATGCAGCTGACCAGCAAGTGTCTCTTGTTTGACCATGGCGTGGAGCTGATCGAGGTATGAGCGAGCCCAGTGTACCGCACTGCAGCACGCCACCAAGCGAAGCCTGCATATTCACCTGTGTCTTGCCTTTGCAGAGCGAGTCTGGACTTGAGTACATGCTTGAGAACGACGCCTTGCTGGACCTGGCCCGCATGTACCGCCTGTTTGGACGGGTGGACGGCAAGCGGAAATGGACCCTGGAGGGCAGCAAGCACACGGCGTTTCCGCTGCTGGACATTGCCCGGGAAAGCATGAAGGCACTGGTGACGGCGCGTGGCTCCCAGCTGGTGCTGGACCCTGAGATGGCCAAGGCCCCCGTGGAGTTTGTCAAGGGGCTGCTGGCAATGCGAGACAAGTACGCACGCATCGTGCAGGTGGCCTTTGACCGCAACAATATGTTCTACCGTGCGCTGAAGGAGGCTTTCGAGCGCTTCATCAACCAAGACACCCGGTGCGCTGGGTACCTGTCGGCGTACCTGGATGAGATGTTCAAGCGCGGCTTCAAGGGCGCGAGCGAAGCTGACATTGACAAGACCCTGGACAAGGTGGTGACCATCTTCAGGTATATCGTGGACAAGGACATCTTCCTGTCCATTTACCGCAACCACCTGGCCAAGCGACTGCTGGGCGGCAAGTCGCTGTCTGACGACGCGGAGCGCAACATGATCGGGAAGCTGAAGATTGAGTGCGGCAGCCAATTTGCCGCCAAGCTGGAAGGCATGTTCCGCGATCTGCAGAACAGCAAAGACCTGGTGGACACGTACTTTTCATCCGACCGCCCTCACGGAGGCACCCTTGTGTCCCCCACAATCCTGACTCAGGGGCACTGGACCCCCCCTGCATACCCCCCCTGCCGCCTACCCATGGAGCTGCAGCCCTACGCAACGCACTTTGAGGCGTTCTACGAAGCCAAGTATGGCTCCCGCAACTTGATCTGGATGACAGAGAAGGGCAGTGCAGAGGTGCGCTTCCTGGCGGGGGAGCGATCGCACGAGCTGGTGGTCACCACGTACATGATGTGCCTGCTGCTACAGTTCAACGAGAACGCTGAGCTGGAGTTTGGAACACTGCTGGCTAACACAGACATCCCCCGGGATGAGGCGGTGCGTCACCTGCTGTCTCTCACCACCAGTAAGGCCCGGGTGCTGCTGAAAAGCCGCAAGGGCACCGACATTGCCGACAAGGACAAGTTCAAGGTGAACAGCAGCTTCAAGCACAAGATGCGGCGTGTGGCGGTGCCCACCATCGCCATGAAGAGCGTGGCGCCAGAGGGGGGGGCGCACGCTGTGCCCAAGGCTGTAGTGGAGGACAGGAAGCACATGGTGGACGCGGCCATCGTGCGGGTGATGAAGACCCGGCAGGAGCTGAGCCACACAGACCTCATCGCAGAGGTCACGCACGCCCTGCGTTCTCGCTTCGTGCCCAAGCCGGCTGACATCAAGAAACGCATTGAGAACCTGATTGAGCGCGACTACCTTGAGCGCACGGAGGAGGACAGGGCACGGTACCGGTACCTGGCGTGAGAGGGCTGGCTGCAGTTGCCGCTGGCTGCAGGAGCAATGAGTGGGTGCTGCGTACTGTGCTGGCTGGTGCCTGCTCAACTTTGGTTTGGCCATCGAAGTTTGGCTGGAGCAGGGGGGCCGTGACGGTGGGAATGCTTCGGCCGGCGGGGCGGATTTCAGTTCCACCCCGCAGCAGTAATTCAGCATTTGCAACAGGCAAGAGTGCGCCAACATTTATGAGAATTCCATTTGAGGCCTCGGTTCAGTGCTACAGGCACTGAGGGATCAGCAAAATTGCCATTCATTGCGCACCACTGAGAGGGCAGTGCCGCACCACGACAACAGGCAAGAGGGAGTTGCTTCCCGGTATCTGCCAAAGCCAACAGCATGGCGAGCAACATGACATTATGTCCTCAGTTGCATGCCATGCTGCAGCATGTGGCAGCTTGTTCAGCGCGCGCCCCTGCTTCGGTAGTGCAAATGGGAGGCGAAAGCTGGGTGCTGCACGCCAACTCAGCGGTGGCTCACGGGCAGGCTTGGAACTGCTTGTGCATCGTACTGAGTAGTATGCTGGGCATTGACAGGGAAGAAGTGACCCACTTCCTGCATTCATGCGATGATGATGCGTCGTTTATGCGAGACCTGGCCATGGTAAGTCGCTCTGCAAGCACTTGCTGAGACTGGTGCGGCTTTTGAAAGTTGCTCAAATGTATCTGGCGATGACGACAATGGCTGATTCGGCAGCCTGTGCGGAAATCGCGCCTTACCAGCCAGTATTTTGCATTATTTTGTGTTTATTGAGATGGGTTTTTGTGACCACGTGGGCTTTGTTCCAGCTGCACCCACAGCGTCGCAATTCCGTACGGCCTGGCAATGTCTCGCTGCGTGATACCAAACTTTGGCAACTCTGCCTTGCTGCACTGTCACGAACGCGCAGCATATGTTGCCAAAATGTTTTTTATGTATGCTTCATGTGTCTGCACTGTCCCATACTGCTTTGAGCACACCGTATTTCTGACCAAGTTGCCTTTGCAGGCTGCCCATGACCACGTATCGGGATCCGACTCCATTCACGTGCGCTCCCTGGTTGCTGCAGCCCTACTGCGCCGAGAGCAGCGTGCCAGCACATCCCTTTCCCGCGCAACAGAGCTGCTCACTGCGCTGGCGTCTCTGGAGTGGGAGGCGCTGTCCCCCATCGGGGCGGACACTGCAGCCTGCGCCGCCGCCGCCGACAGCGACGCGGCTGGGGAAATGCTTGAACAGCTGGTGGGAGCCACCCCAGCAAAAACACACACACTACTGTATGGCGGCAGTGCTGCTGATGAAAATGCAAACGAGCCCCCGCATCTGCTGCGGCCAGGGGGGGTACAACACGAGCTGGTGTCGGTGACGCTACCTGCCCTGCCAGCACCAGCACCAGCTGCAGCTGCAAGGCCATCAGCAGCGTGCAGCACACGCAGCTGTGTGCCTACAGCCGAAGCCGTGCTGACAGCACGCCAGCGGGAGGGTTGCAGACGGCCCCTTGGGGTGGCGCTTGTGCCAGGCACCGCCCATGTACCCCTGCAGTCCACAAACACACACACAGCCAGCTCAAAGCATGGCGACAGCAAGCAAGAAGCGGCGGGTGCTGTGCCACTGCCTGTGTGGCTGGGCTCGTCTGCTGAAGCCTTTGCTTCAGCGCAGGAGTCAGTGCGGCGGAAGCGCCAAGGACGCACACAGGGCCGAGGCGAAAAGCGGCCGCGGGGGGTACTGGGGGGTGTCAACGGCGATGCATCTGCCTGTCCTGGCTCGGCCACCATCAGTGCCGTGCTGGGGCATGCTGTGTCCACTGCTGGGTCGCAGCGACATGCTCTGGCGGCTGCAGTGGTGGGGCTTGAGCTGGAGCAGGCCAGTAAGGAGTCAGCACCCGTCAGCCGGGGCGACGTGTTTTACTCAATGTCGGCTGCCTTCCGACTGGGGGACTGTGGTACGGCGCTGGCCACTGGTCTGGCGGACCAGGAGGTGCGGTGGGACGCTCTGCTGGCACGGAACACGCCCAGCGACGAACAGGCGCCCAGCAAGGACACACCCTCTGCGAGATTATCTACCGTAGGGACCAAGCAGCCTGTAGCCGGCCAAGCAGGGGACAGTGCAGCGGGTGCTTCTGCTGGGGCAGGTGCCGGGGCGGCGGCGGCGGCGGCCGACCCTGCTGCTGGCGCCGCGGACAAGGCTGGTTCTGGCCCAGAGGGCAAAACACCAGAGCAGAAAGCACTTGCAACGCCAGGAGAGCCAGGTGCTGCCTGTCCCGATGCGCAGTCGCCAGCGGTTGTAGCAGAGGAGGCTGCTCTCGGCGCTGACAGCGACAGTGACGATGAGGGGGGTGCCGGGGGGGGTGAAAATTCCCCTGCTTCCGGGCAGCTGCCCCCTGGTGTGGCATCCATAGGCTGTGCCCGAGATGTCCCCGAGGTGGGGGCTCTGCCGCTGGGGACGCCGTTTGCCCCTCCGGCAGTCCCCCCCCGGACGTGGAGCCAGGCAGGCTGGGAAGTGGGCCGCAGCGCAGCGGCCCCCGGTTGGCCGGCAGTGGACGATACAGGCACAGCCTCCACGGGGGCTGAGGGCAGCTTGGCTTGCCTCCCTGGCGTGCGCGTGACCACCGTCATAGCTGGCAGCCAAGCGGGAATGGCGGGGCAGCTGCGCCCCAATGACGTCATCGTGGCGATCCGCGTGCAAGGGAAACAGGTGTGGGGCGTCCCTGTGTCCCCCCCCGAGCAGCTCTGGAGCGTCTCGGCTGTCTCCCGCATCCTTGCTGCCGCCCGCACAGAGGGGCAGACAGTGAAGCTCACCCTAGCCCGCCCTGTGCCCCTGCTGTTGCTTGAGGCGGTGGTGCGTGGGCGCACCCCCCACGCTGCCCTGTACAGTCGGTGGGTGGCGGAGCGAGCAGCAGGCGCTGAGCGGAATCTTTGGCTAAGTGCACCGGGGGAAAGCCCCCCCCCCACCCCCCCTGCTGGGGCTGAGGAGGGGGAGGGCAGCAATACCCCCTTGGTGGGTGTGGCGAGTGTAAACAGCGGTGCAGTGCAACGCACCAGCGAGCCAGTACACCCGCACGTTGCCCTGCGAGACTCGGAGCTGGGCACTTGGCTGCGATCCCAGCTGGGCGTGGGGCCTGGGCTGAACATCCCCCTGGCGGATATGAGCCCTCCTTCACCCCCTTGGCTCATGCTTGCAGCGCACTCCCCTGCGTACTCCCCCTGTGCAGCACACATGCTGACCCCTGCGCCGCGGGGGGCCCACGAGCCCGTGTTTCCACCTGGTCAACTGGAGGGGGGCAAGCCTGGCTCCCAGCCGGCGCGACACCTGCACGCTGCCCGGGTGATGCACCACCTGCAGCACGCCCCACAGGGTGGCGAGTGGCAGCGGCGGTACCAGCTGGTGGTGAGTCAGCGAGGCGTCATGCCGCTGCCTGTGCAGCTGCTGGCCAATGTGGCACTGTACGGGACCCCCTTTGCCCACGTGCACTTCAACCGGGTCATGCCACTGTTCAGCATCCCAGCTGTTGCAGAGGGCGTGTTCCACGGGGGACAGCTGGGGGTGGGCAGTTACTCCATGGCACAGCTGGGGGTTGGCGTCATGCGGCAGGCCTTCCCCTACAGCGTCCCCGAGAGCAACATGCTGGAGCACCTGGACGCTCTCATCCGCAGTCTGCGCACGCAAAGCACGTGGAATGGCATCGCTGCCTCGGCGCGCAGTGTGTCTGTGCGCCAGGAGCCCCTGCAGAATGTCCCTGGCTGCTCATGGGCCCAGCGGGGGGACATGGCCAACTACGCCCGGGTGGCCCTCGGCAGCATCACGGGGCAGGTGTCGGCGATGCAGCTGCCCCAGCTGCGGGCTCAGGCCATCCAGGCCGACTTGGCCACAGCCACGGCCCAGAGCGCAGCGCAGCGGGTGATGCCCCCCCTTCTGGGGGAGCGGGCAGCCCCCATGTGGGGGCACTGGAATGCCCGTGAGGCCCCCCTGCCCTGGTTGGGCGCGGTGGCTGTGGCGGTGCAGGGCGCCAACGCCGGCTGGGGCGACGATGGTGATGCACAGGGCGCTGAGAAGGCACTGCACACTGGCGCAAATGTGTGGGCATCTCTGCTGTTTTCCAGCATACGAGCCCTGTCGGGGGGGGCAACAGCGTCCTCCGTTCGGGCAGTCACGCGACAGCTGCTGTCCCTGCCGATGCTGGGCGCTGTGAGCACGCCCAGTAGCGCCCCACAAAAAGCAGATGGCTGCGAGGAAAGCGCACCTGGGGCAGTGGACGACGCCGGTGACTGGGATGAGGGGGGCTCCCAGGGGGGATCCCCCCGCTCCCCCAGTGCGCAGTCCCAAGGCACCGCAGCGTCAGTTTCCCCAGCGCTGCAGCAAGCGGTGGTGGGCACGGATGTGGCTGCCGCTGTGGGCTGCATCGCAGAGCAGCTGCTGCCTGGGGGGGACTTCGTGCAGGCAGCCCTTGGGGGGGGCTCGCTGCCCAACCGCTTGCTTGCGCTGGGTCTGCTGACACTGCTGGCAGCTGCATCCCCTCAGGCAGCCGCACGTGGGGGTACCACAGGCAGCAGTGCCCAGGATAGTGACGACGAAGCTGGCGAGGCGTCGGCGCGGACCCCTGCCTCTGCAGTGCAACTGGCACCAGCGGGGGGGGCAGGGGCACTGGCGCTGGCACTGCCAGCCTCAGCACACTCCAGTCCTGAGCGCACGCCCGCCTCGTCACATGTGACGTGCTTGACCCCCCTGCGCTCCATTGGGGGGCTGGCTGTGCTGCCTGGCCGCAGCGCCAGCCCCGGCGCGTCGGGCATCGCGGCACTGCCCGCCAGCACTGTGCTGTCGGCCATGACATCCTGCGTGGTGCAAGTGACTGCAGGGGGGGTGCACTATCATGTGTCTGGGAGGGCATCAGTGCCTGAGAGTACATTGGTGCTCAGCATCAGCTCCCTCAGGACAAGCCTTGCGGTGGACGAGCCGTTGACACTGCAGCCTGCATCCTCGGCGCCTGCGCTGACGCTGCCAGTGCTGTATGGGCTGCGGGTGAAGCATGACACGCAGTCGCCGGGCTGCGTGCCAGTGCACTGCGCTGTGGTGGGCGTGCCTCGTTTGCCTGTGGAGGCCTTTCTGTTCCCGCTTCCGGCATCTGGTGTGCCTGCTCTGCATTCGTGGGACAAACAATCTGACCGCGGCGACGGGCCGCGCATTGCTGGGGCCAGTGCAGCAGACGCGAGCCTGCCCAGCTCTGGGCTGCATACCAGCAGCAAGCGCAGCACCGCGGCTTTGCAGCTTCGGCACGTGGGCTCCACCCGTGCCGGCGCCGTCGCCTGCCACGCCATCGTTACGGGGGTGAAGCACGGCACCCCCCCTGCTGGCCTGCAGGGCCTGGTGCGTCGTGCCCTGGCGCCGCTGCTGGCCAGGCTACCCGCCCGCCCCCCCCTGCTGCAGCACGCGCTGCGGGTGGAGGGTCTCGTCATCAACGGCGTGCTGAGCAGGGGGGGGGTGTTCCAGCAACAGCCCCGTGTCGTGCTGCCCCATTTGAGCCAAGCGCCAGTGAGCGCGTCCACGGGGCCAGCCGACGCGCCTGTGCCCACCCCCCCTGACACGGGGGCAGCAGCTGTAGAGCAAGCAGATGTCACGCCCCTGGTGCTGGCCCTGCAGGCTTTCTTCCTCTCCCATGTGCAGCAGGAGGAAGCTGTCCAGGCCGCTGCCGCTGCAGTGCGACAGGGGCAGGGGGCAGCCCCCCAGGGGGTTGCAGGGGGGGGTCTGCTCGCTCAACCCCTTGCCAGCACCCTGCTGTGCGAAGCAAACCCCGACCAGTTCGCAGCTGGCGTGACGCCCCCCGCAGTGGTGGCCCAGCGCTGTGGTCCGGGGGTGTACGCTGGGGCGCCCAGGGTGCCGGCGCAGCAGGAGCCCCTGCCGGAGCAGCTGGGGGGGGGCGATTTCCCCCGAGGGGGGCTCCCGCAAATGGAGTCGCAGCGCCTGGGTGGCGACGTGTGCACGATCGCGGAGCGCGCCAGTGTGGGGCACCTGCTGCAGTGGGCGGGGGGCAACGCGGCAGGCGGCGCCGGGGTGCGGCTGCGGCGGGAGGACCGTGCCATGGGGGCCCTGCACCCACTGGGAGAAGCGCAGGCGTCTCCTGTGGGGCTGTCCAGTGTGTCTGCCGATGCTGGCGCGTGGCACGTGCTGCCACGGGGCAGTTGGCACAGCCCCCTCATGTGGCTCTACCTGCACTCCTCCCTGCCAGCCGTGCAGGGGCCGGCGCTGGACGAGGCCCAGCAGCGCCTGTACTTTCCCAGGGCCGGCGCCATGGGCTGCTACACGTTGCCTGGGGACTGCGCCGCCGCGCCGGCGCATGCGAGGGCACCAGCTGCCACAAAGGGGGTGCAGGGGGGTAACCGACGCAAGCTGCAGGTGCCAGCTGCCAGCAGACCCGACGGCAGCTCAGGCCTCGACGCCATGCCCCCTCCGCGCCCACGTGCTGTCGGCCGGAAGATTGCCCCACCGCAGCTGCAACTGGGCTCGTGGATGGCGCACCGCCTGTTAGGGGGGGGAGTGGCTTGTGGGGATGGGGGCCGCTTCGCCAAAATGAAGGGGGGCAGCAGCTTGGTAAAGGGGGGGGCCTCTGGTCTCCTTGCACCGCCCTCCAACCGCAGTGGAGACGCTGAGGACCAAGCCGATGCTGCGTGGATGTCCCACGGCGCTGCGCTGGCGGCGGCAGTCAGGGCCCCCCTTACACCCATCAAGGGGGGTGCATACGCGGTTCCTGACTGCAGCAAAAGCGACCCTATCAACTCCCAGCCAGGTGCTGCAGCTGCGCAACGCCTTGCTTTGCTGGCTGCAGATTGCCTGGCTGGTAACGCCACAGAGAGCCAGGCCAAGGCTGTGCTGCGGGGGGCCAGTGCGGTGACACCCCCCTTCATGCCCCTGGGGCTGTGGCAGCGAGCGTGGCTGAGCAGCCGCGACGTCATGGGTGCATCCATTGCAGCAGCACAGGCGTGGTGGGCGGTGAGTCACACCCTGCGGGCGTGGCAGGCAGCAGGGGACGGCACAGCTGCCGCGCCCCTGCTGGCTGCTGCACATGGTGTGCTGCAGCGCTGCTCCCCCAGTGCTGTGCTGCACTGTGCTCTGGTGGCGCGGGGCTGGTACAGCTTGCATGTTCAGGGGGGTTCGACAGAGAACGCCAAGTGCGGTAAAGGGGGTGATTCCAACCCTGCGGGGGGGGCAAAGAAGCGTGCAAGGGGGTCCAAGGGGGCTTCAACTGCGGGTGATGTTGCTGCGCCCAAAGCGAAGCGCTCCCGTGCGGGGGGAAAGGCGGGCAAGTCGGCCGCAGCGACGCAAGCGGCGACGGCTGCGCTGGAGGCAGAGTGGCTGCTAGAGGCACCCAAGGGGGGGGTCCACTTCCAAGTGCAGGGGGGCAGCGCCTCGCCGTGGGAGCAATTGCCCCAGCATATCGTGTCGGTCGTGGCTCGTGCACTGGTGTCGGCTGTGCCGCAGCTGCTCTTGGACAGCGCCTCCAGCTGAACGCAAGGGGGGCTACTAACCGCCACTTGCGCAAGGCACTGTCACTACCGGGGTGCAAAGAAAACACTCAATCGTAAAATACAACAATCATTTGATTTAATTGTGTCATTACGAAAGTTATCTGAGCAACAATCGCATGCCCCACGCCGCCACTACACAGAGCAAGTTTCCGGACATTTCTGGACCAGCACTACCTATCTGACCATGGCTTCAGCAGCTACAGATGCCGGGGAGGCAGGCAAACCGATCAAGGTGTGACCATATGTGCATGAGAGTGGACAGACTTGATCCTTGACTCACCAATTGTTTCACCCGGCCTGAGCAGCGCTGATCGTCACCCCGAGCTGAGGCACTTCGTTGCCCATGCAGGATTCCCACAGTAAGCCCGTAGCAGGCAAGGGCAAAACAGTGGCCATTGTGTACGCCCAGTGGAACAAAACAGTGATTGATGCACTGGTCTCTGGGGCGCGTTCAGAACTAGAGTCCAGCGGTGCTGAAGTGATCTTACAGGAGGTGAGCAATGCAACGGACGAATTCCGCAACACGCCTCAACCGGGAGCGAGCTCTCTTGAATGTGCAACCAACGCAATCCGCACAATTGTTTCGCTCAGGTACCTGGTAGTTATGAACTGCCCTTCGGTGCAAAGTGCATCATTCAAGGGAAGAAACCTGATGCAGTCATTTGCGTTGGGTGCCTGATCAAAGGTACGTCGTGCTGCTGCTCAGGTCAGGTCCACATCAAAGAGCAAAAGCAGCGGCACACGTTGCACATTTCTGTGATTACAGGCGGCACCATGCACTTTGAATACATCTGCGAGGCAGTCTCCCAGGGCATCATGCGACTGCAGCTGGACACAGGCGTGCCTGTGGTGTTTGGCGTGTTGACCTGCCTCACCTCAGACCAGGCTCTGGAGCGGGCGGGCCTTCTCCCCGGCAAGCCAGAGGGGAACCACGGCCCTGACTGGGCCCGCACCGCCCTCACCATGGCGCAGATGGCGGCTGACAACCAGTAATGCATCACGCCCGCACCATCTCAAGCACATGCTGCGCAATTGCTTCAGGGCGCTCTTGCACCGCAAAGTGCCCGCAGCCCGGCAGGTGCACGGCTTGCGCCCCCGGCGTGCCCCCCCCTCCTGGGGCATGCCAGCGCTTGGCAACCCCCTCAAACATTGCCGTATGACCACCTTGCACTTGCCACTTCTTGTCCTTCGCATGCCCGAACACATCGTCGCGTTCCGCGATGAGCACTGTTCCTGTGCACCCCATGGCACCCCCCCCAGACGCCGTCTCATCACGCATGGCCTCCCAGAGGCGGTGGTAGCCGCGATAGCAGTCGGCTTCAAATTCTCGACGACACTTCAATGTCACCCCCCCCTCACAACCCTCCACCCCCCTTGTGAGTACCTGAGCATACATCCCCAGGGCCTCTGGATGCCAGCGCTGCAGGGGCTTACGGCTGGAAAAGTACGACTGGGCAGCAGCAGTGCTTGGCCAGGAGTCAGTACGGGTGCGGGCATGGGCCCACAAGGCATTTTCCTGGTGCAAGTCGTGTCCTGGGTCGCCTGGCATAAGCACAGGCTCCAGCACCAGCAGGTGCTGCAGGGGGTGCGCCAGCTGCCGCAGGGCCGGCATGAATGAGGATTGTGATGCTGCTGAGCCAGGGTTGCCTTGTGCCCAAGCTGCCTGCATGAGGGGGATGCTGCCGAAGGAATGCCCCACACCAAAGAGCCTGCTGCCAGCAGGGTAGTGCCCGAAATGCAGATGCACAGCCTGGACCAGCGCACTGTGGTACCAATGCGGCCAATCTCTGCCGGCATTTTTGTTGGGCGGCAATGGTGCATCGCTGTGTCCTGGTGCATCCATTGCCAAGAGGTGGCAGTTGCGTGGCAACTGTGGCAGAAGCCGCCTCCACACTGGCAGCCAAAGTTCTTTGCAAAGACCTCCGGCGTGGGTAAATACAATAAGAGTTGGTAATTTTCCCTCGTGTAGGCTGTCTTGACTGCTCTCTGTCTCACTGCCTGCTCCAGCTGCCATTATGTACTGCGGTCCATGACGCGAAATATCTGCACCGAATTCCGCAAGCAGGCTGCAGCTGCTCAAAGCGGCAAATCCGCGGGCCGATGCTAGCTTTGTGACAGGATTTATCATTGCAGTATGCATACCGATATATTTCCGGTTTCACAATGTCCCTATGTGCACAAATGTCGAATACAAGCCGGACATCGAACCAAGGAAGTGTTTTGCAAAGTCGATCAAGCACTGTTGGCGCTGCTTGTGACCTTGGCCGCAGTCAAGAACGAAACATACGTTCTTAGATTTATGGCATACTTTGGCCAAGTGCGCGCATTTTTACCCGTCATGCGCAGAAGCAGAGAGAGACGCAGAGATTGGCGCCCGCTGCGCTACCCGTCTAGCTCTTGGCTGAGATAGACCCCTGCACCATCTTTCAGTTGCTTACAACCAATCTGCGGACCTTGCTTGCAAGGAGACGCTGAAATGCATAACAGTCACAACCAATGCAACAACAAACCACCAGCAATGCCACAATGCTTCTGCAGGCACTTTTTCCCAGCCACACAAGCTTTATGCCACCAGCATCGTACGACTAAAACTGCTGCACAGCCCTTGCTGCTCAAGAAGCAGCAAAAAGCAAATCTTGAGCGCCTGTAACACAGATGGCTGATGCTGCTACGCTCTTGCGGTTTGCTGCATGTCTTGAAGTGCCGAACTGGCCCGAGCCAGTGCACGGAGCCACCTTGTCAGGTAAGCTCCACTTTTTGACGCACAGCAAGCACACAGTGTACTTGAGTGTGCACACAACGCAGTCTCCAAGTTACTAGCGACACCTAGCTTGGCATCTGTATTCTTGGATGCTGGAAACCAGGCAACGACGTGCGCTATGAGGTATGTCTGTGCTGAAAGCTGTAGGAGTTTCATCAGCGTTATCTGCCTTCCTGCAGCTCGTGTGGAAGCCTGGCACTCACAAGTGGCCATGAAGTATTATTATTCCCACCAAGGCTTCAAACTGACGATGCAATTCTTTCGCCCGTTGCGAAGCTGAGCGCTCCACGTGCATGTGTCTTTGTGAGTCGGCGCCCAGGGGGCGAAGCTCACTCCCAGCGAAGCACGGCTCCCAGTGCCACTATCACCGCAGCAGGTTTTGTCGGAGAAACCCTCGTGTTGGGCGACGACATGGGCGTGCTTACCTTGCATAGTGCTGCAACGGGCTCGTGCATTTTCCGGCAGCGCGTGGCTGAGGTGCCCATTGCGTCCCTCTCCCTGGAGCGCCTCGCCCCCGAGCAGCACCCCCCCCCCCCACCCCAGCGCCCGCACCTGCTGGACAGCAGCCTGGACGCAGACGCATCCAAGACCTGCTTGAAGAATGTTTTGCCTCTGTGCGGCCCGGCGTCTTCGCTGTGGCTGCTGCTTGCGGGGGGGGGCGGTGTGTCCCTGGACTGGGGCGACATGCAGTTCGCCTGCAGCAAACTGCAGCGGCTACAAGCAGATGGCCAAGATGCTGCACTTGTGCCACCTGTGCCATTCCTGCGGTGGCACTGGGGCGCTCAGGGCGAGGCGCGCTGCATTGCCGCGGCGCGGTGTCCCGCTACATGCCTCCTGGACGGCGCGTGGACGCACACTGCGCTGGGGCAGGAAACAGCTGTGCAACCAGAACATGTGGCTGGTGTGCTGGTGGCAGGGGCTGCACCAGCTTTGTCGCTGTTCCGTGCGGAAATTGACGGCGACGCAGTGTCCCTGGCCAACCTGGCGACAGCTGTGGCCAGCTCGGTGAGTGGCGCCATCAGCAGTGCAGCTGCCAGCCTGGATGACAGCATATTTGGCAGTGTGGCATCCTCCTTTGGCTTTGGGTCGTTTTCTGCAGCATTTGGGGGGGGTGGATCTGCGGGGGAGGGGCCCGTGGATGCAGCGCAGGCCATTGCGCAGGCCAATGCTGCCGCAGCTGCCAAGCTACGAGCAGCCCCCTGCAGCGACTTGGCCCCCCAGGCGTCACTTGGAGACGGCGACAGGTGCATGACACAGCTGACGGTGAGTCCCTGTGGGCGCATGGCGCTGGCCAGCGACACATTTGGGCGCGTCATGCTGTTGCGCTGCAGTGATTGCGGCTTGCTGAGACTGTGGAAGGGGTACAGGGGGGCTCAAATAGCGTGGGCACTTGTGCGCCTGCCGCTGCGTGGAGGCCGCAGCCGATGCGCCACCATTGCCCTGCTGCTCTCCCCCCAGCGTGGCGTACTTGAGGCGTGGGAGGCGCCTGGCTGTGTCAAGGTGGCGGCATGGCGGGTGGGGAAGCAGGCGCGCCTGGTGCCTCTGGGCGCGCTGCGGGGGGACAGCGGCGCCGTGCAGCTGCAGGGAGGGGCAGTGCTGCCATGCGCTGCTGTGCTTTTGGTGCCAGCCCCTGAGGGGGGGATGCGGATCGGCGATGTGCACGTTCCAGGGGGGGCGGTTGCCGCGTACCGCATGGGGTGAATGGGTGTGGAGACAGCATGCTCTGACCATGGCCCCTCAGCAAGTGCAGCCTGCGGCTCAAAGTGTAGTATTTCGTAACTTTGAGTTGAATTGAGCTTCCCGCTTTCGTGCCTCATAAACGTGCCTGCAAAGAGACTGATCTGTCTGCCCCCAGTCGCTTGCAACCACTGCCTGTTGCTCTGCAGGTGCAGATTTATCGCCAAAAGTTGACACAATGGCATACGCGTCCGGCATGCGTCGGGCTGGTGTCCGAGTCTTTGGTTCGGAAGATGGCTCTGACAAGTGTCTGGACATGAGTGGTGTTATGCGAGCCAGCACTCCAGAGAAAAACCGCAAGTGGCGACATGACACGAGGCCGGGAGTGCGCATGAAGCCCCAGGGCCCTATGGTACGTGCATGACACGAATAGTCAGTTATGTGTTTGTTGATTCTTGAGTTTCTATGGCTTGAACTGGCATTCGTGGCTGAAGCATGCACTTCAACGCTCGTGTCCCATTATCAAATACCGCAACTTTGCAGCGTGAGGACAAAGTCGACGACAGCAAGACATTTGGAGCGTTGGGCCGTAACGAAGATGAAAGCACTGGTGCTTCCTTAAAACAGGTGCAAGGTCGGCTCGAGGAGTACAAGGCTCAGCGAGGAGAGGCGAACTACAGGACTACAAAGCTTGAGCCTCTGGGCAAGGGATACACTCACACAGCGCTGCCGGCTCACCTGAAAGACAACTCTGTCCCATTTGGTGTATCTACGGCAGCTCAAAATCTCACAGCCAAGGAAAGTATTTTCCCTGAGCGAGCCCACGATCAACCTGAATTGGAAGCGCGCCTGTACGCGAAATCACACGGGCAGCTGCCGGTAGGAGCCCGCGCATTCGACAGCGTCGAATGGAGCAATACACGTGTAGACCCCACGCGCACGCGCTTCGGGAAAGCGGCCCAACATGCTGAGAAGGCCCAAATGGCAGCGTGTTTGAATCCCCAGGCGGCGGCCCAGCAAGCAGCGGAGTCGGCAGCCCTCGCAGCGGCTGGCTCCCGCCGCGGGGGGCGCCACGGCAGCGCGCGTGCACAGGCAGCTGGCGGCGCAGCACCAGGTGTCGCACCGCGTATGGCTGTGGATGGCACCCCCCTGCATGCAGCTCAGGGCACCGCCACCCGCGTTGTCTCCAAGCGAGCAGAGGACGCCAAGCACTGGCGGCAGGACGCCGTCGGACAGAACAAGTACAGGGGCAGTGCGCCTGTGCACAGCACGCCTGCTGCCTTTGGCCGCCCCTCGGACGCCTCGGCATTGTCTGCGGGGGACTGCTTGGTTGGGAACTACACTCTGGAGGAGCAGCTGCCGGATGCAGACCTGGGACGCGCCACACACAGGGGCTTCCGAAACGAAGTACCGGACCCCAACAGGGTGTTTGGCAAGCCCACAGCTGGGTACAGGCAGGGCCGAGACCCCACCTCCTACGAATGCCTTGCCCCGGGGGCGTTTGAGTCCCGGGGCATCACGGATGAGGACTTCTTGAGCACGCGTGGGCAGGAGGAAATCAGGGATGTGTTTGAGTCTGTGGGCATTCGGCTGGATGACGAAACGTTTGAGCGCATTTGGTACCGCGCTGCGTGGCACTACGACTTCAACGGGGACGGCGCCGTAAGCATCGAGGAGTTCCGGCGTGCCATGAATGAGTGGGACGACGCAGCTGAAGAGGGCACCGTGCCGGAGTGGTGGGAGGATATTGGTCAGCGGGTGGCAGCAGTTCACGATGGAGCTGTCGCTGGTGGGGTGTAGCGAGATGGCGTGCGTGCAGGCTTGGTCTGATGTTTCGGGGGGTGCTCTGCGCGTTGCCTCTCTCAGTTGGCGTGGGGCTGGCTATTGAGCAACTATACCAATTAACCTTGAGTTTGTGTCATTCTATGCCTGTTGTCTTACACGACTGCGTCAACTGCAGCTGCAAACTTTTCTGTACTGTTTTGAAGTTCCGCTGATGTCGGCATACTTTGCAGTCAAACTCCCGTTCCGCACTTGATTTGGGCTTCACAAGATTGACCGTCTGTCCCACTTCTATACACAACGCTATGGCAGCATCACCTGGGAGCACCGTATCATCAGAAAAGCTGCTGGAATGGAGTGAGTTGCAAAACTTTCTTGGCTAAAACGCTAACATGGAGATGCACTGCCTCTTCCCGCAGAGCGCCAGCTGCGAACGTCGTCGCTCGTACAAGAAGGTGGCCAAGGAAGCGTTCATATTATTCACGATGGATTGGTTCCGATTGCAGCAAAGCACATTAGAGCTTCGCGCAACACTGCCATTTCCTGTGAAGTAAAAGCCGTAAGAACTTCTCAGCTGGTCTCAGTGTGTTTATTACACAAGCATGTCGGCACTTGCACAGTTACGAAGCCTTCAAAATGCACATCCTCATGTGACACATGTGTATGGCCTTGTTAGAGGCCTTTCTGGCAGCTTGGTAAGTGCGTGCATCAGCTCAAGTATCAGCTGAATGTGCCAACGAAGCTCTCCCTGTTTGCTGCCGGTGCGATGTCTACCAGTGCACCGACTGCTTCCACTGCAGTATGTATTCATGGAAGCTGCGGAAATGGATTTGCACGACGCAATCGGTTGTCGTGAGCGGCGTGCAATGGGCAAGCATAGCTTTTTGAGGGAGTGGATGCTGCAGATTGCGCATGGTATGTCATGCGCATCACTTCAGCATGCAGCTGATAAATCACCTTGCAATCACCTGCTGCCCGTCACTCATCGCCCCATTTACAGCACTCTCATATGGACACAGCCTTGGAGTTGCACATCGTGACGTCAAGCCAGAAAACATTTTGTTGGTTCACGCGAATGATGCGGGCGACGGAGAGGCGGGCACAGTGTCACGTGTGGGCCGCCAAAAACCGAGCCTGCAGGCGCTGCTGCGGGACAGCAACATGCAGAGCAATGCTACTGCATTACGGGATATCCGCCACCATTTTGTGGCCAAGCTGTGCGATTATGGCTCGGCTGCTGTGCGCTCTCTGGATCCTGGAAATACAGAAAGCAATCCAGCTGCAGTGGCGCCTGGACAAATTCGCGGCTGGGCAGGCTGTGGCAGCCGGCGTTACGCTGCGCCCGAAGTTTACCGCGCCATTGTGCTCAATTTGACGCCAAATGAGGCTGAGGGCGTGTGGCCGCGGTGTAGTGATGGCACACGGCAGGCACTGCTGCAACCCGGCTATGACGCGGCTGCTGCTGATGTATGGAGCTTTGGGGTCATGCTGTTTATTACTACCACTGGCCTGCAGCCCTTCAAGCAGGCTTGCGTGAACGACCCCCGATTCCGGGCGTTTTTGCGTGAAAAGCAGCGCCACACCATGGGCGACGAGCTGCTGGCCCCGGGCAGCAAGCTGTGGAGCGATGGGTCTGACACCGGCGTGTCGCCAAGCGCCCGCACAAAGCCCCTGACTGCAGATGCAGAAGCAGCACTGAGGCCGTGGGATTGGCCCTATTTCCTGTCGCCAGCGCTGGTGCATTTGCTGGAGGGATGCATGCAAGTCCGCCCCGGCGACCGCATGAAGATGGCCAGCATCGTGGACCACCCATGGTTTGCAAACCCCCAGTGGACGCCACCTTCTCCCGTTGTGCCAACGCCTGCTGGTGCGTTGGGGGCTACAAAAGGCGCCCGCCAGGCTGCGACGCGGGCGCAGGGAGCAGACCGCCACGGCCTCTCGCCGCTGCAGCCCAGTAACTCCTGTGACCCCACACGCGGCAGCGACAGCATCGGGAGCATCACTGGCGCCAGGAGCGGCAGCAAGCCGGAGACCAGTGTGCCGCTGGGCAACCCAGGCGCCCGCAGCGATAGCGACACGCACACCAGCCAAGCTGCCGCGGCCCTGGGCGCGCCTGGGCACGGCAACCCTTCCGAGGCTGGGAATGGACAAACTGCAGGATCTGGCAGCTCATTTGAGAGCAACGGCAGTATCAAGGTACACCTGCACCCCTTGGGTGTGCCAGCCGTAGGCACCGGGGGCAAGTCGGCCTCTGTGCTCAGCCCAGTGGCAGCCCCCCCTGCCCCCGCCTCCCCCAAGGCTCCAATCCCCGCAACCAGCAAGCACTCTGTTGCACCCATAGCAGTGAACATCCGTGTGCCTTCCTTGCCGGCGCACAGTGGCGTGCAGTTGCAGGCAGTGACGCATCGGCGGTCAGCAGTGCCAGCTGTGCAGCTCAGCGCGTCAGCTCTTGCACTGGACGCGCCAGTGGTGGCGCACGGCAGCCACCCAGCTGCCTCTACAGTGGGTTCAGGCAGCCATGGGTCCTTGGCGGGGGCGGGCAGCCCTGCTGTGCTGTGCGAGCGCGGCGCCAGCAGCCGCACTGCAGCCGCCAGCCGGGGGCATGCAGGGGGGGGTGGCATGCGGTGCAGCGGATCCCGCAGTGGCTCTGCTGCCAGCGGTGTGTCCCTCGGGGGCTTCTCTGATTTCTCCATCGAGCATGCCCGTGACATGGATGGCGCCAGTGTTGGTAGCCGTGGAAGCAGCAGCTACGGGGGGGGGGACGACCTGGCCAGCGTGTCCAGGCGCAGCAGTGAGTCATCTGTGGGAAGCCTGCCGGGGCTGCAGGGCGGCTTCACAGGGGTTGTTTCGCGAGAGCAGGGTTGGGGCGGAGGGGGGGGCAGGAACCCACTTGGGGGGGGGGGCAGCATGCTGCAAGGGCTCCTTGCTGGGGGAGCTCCCGACTGGGGAGCGCAATTTGGCGCCAGCGACATGGGTGGCGGATTTGGTGGGGGTGACGACGATGTAGACCACGCTGGTGCATCTGCTAGTGGCTCGCGGCTATGGAGTGCCGCCGGTGTGTCGCCGCTCGTGGACGGAACCACCCTTGAGCGGAAGGGCACACAGGAATCCCACCGCGGCAGTAATGGCACCAGCCGGCACAACACACACGGCAGCGGCTTTTCCTCTGGGCAGGGGGGCAGCGAGGACGGGGGGGGTGGCTCTGGAGTTGGGTTCTCTTCCACCGCCGAAGGACACTCACAGTAGGGGCTTCAGCGTTTCAAGACCCGTCCTGTCTGCAATAATCCACTTTCAAAGCACCTCATAACTGCACCGGGTTGTAATCTTCCTTCTTTTAGACTCCATCACCATGCTGTCCTGTGCCTCTGCCGTACGCAGCGCGGCTCGCCGCTTGCCAGCTGCGGCTGCTGCTGCAGCTGCACCTCTATCCGTGCCGCAATTCCCAGCTGTGCGTGTGGCTTCTCCTCGCAGCTCTGGTATGCACTCACAGTGAGTGATGAAACTCCATCCTTGTGCAATTCCGTCCATGAGGTGTTGTGGCTTGCTTTACAGGGTACTCGCTGCAGTTGCGGCATTTGGCATTGCTGGCACTGCTGCAGTCCACGCTTCAGCGCACGGCCATGACGACGACGAGGCTGATGTCCCAGCAGCGGTACCTGTATGTATATATTCTCGTACCATTAGTTTATAATGCCGGCTTGATGATACTGGCTTGGTCAATTGCAGGCGCCTCTTGATTTGAGCAGCGTGAAGCCCGCCTCCGAGGTATGACCTGCACCTTACACACATCTGCTGCCACTGGTAGACCCATGCTTTGCACAGGCCGACGTGTATGGCAAGCCCAAGGTCGTATTTGTGCTTGGCGGCCCCGGTGCTGGCAAGGGCACCCAGTGCTCCAAGATCGTGCAGCAGTACGGCTTCACGCACTTGAGTGCTGGGGATCTGCTGCGGGCAGAGCGGGACCGCAAGGGCTCCCAGTACGGGGAGATGATCAACAACTTCATCCGGGAGGGCAACATCGTGCCCGTGGAGGTCACCATTGCGCTGCTGGGCAAAGCCATGGCGGAGGACGGCAACACCAAATTCCTCATCGACGGCTTCCCCCGGTCGTATGACAACCTGCAGGGGTGGCAGCGCCTGCAGGACCCCCACACCGAGGTGCTCTTTGTACTGTTCTACGACACAGACGAGAAGGTGATGGAGGCCCGCCTGCTGGAGCGCGCCAAGACCTCTGGGCGCACAGACGACAACCTGGTCACTATCCGCAAGCGCTTCGGCGTGTTCAAGACACAGACCATGCCGGTGGTGGAGCACTACGCACACCGGGGACAAGTGCGCATTGTGGACTCCAGCGCGCCGGTGGATGACGTGTTCGCTGCCACCCAGGGCGTGGTGGAGCCCATTGTCACCCAGGAGGTGGCTGGCCTGAATAACCGCTTGCTGCTGGCTGTGGCCCGCGGGGACGCCCCCGTCATCGCACGCCTGTCCCGAGGCGACGCTGCGGAGACAGACGCAGCTGACGCCGTGCGTGGTGCAGCTGTGCACGTGTCTGCTCCCGTTGTGACGCTGCATAGCGCCGACGCGGCGACAGTGGCGTATAACCGCAAAGTGGTGCCTCCCCATGCAGTCGCTGCTGACGTGACGGCCTGCTCCGTGGGCAGCGAAGCACGCACCTGGAAGCGTGTGGATGGCAAGTGGGTGTGCTCTGACGTCGCCCGCGGCGACGGGCTGCTGGGTGGAGTGGCGGCAGCTGCCGTGGCGTGGCAGCAGTTGTAGCCTGGCAATGCGAATGAATATGTGCGCCTACCTGGCAAGCTGCTCATCAACAGTGCGAGTGCGATCAGTTTTGACGTCCCCAGTGTGAGATGTGGTGACGGTCTCTACAAGCATTACGTGGCACTCCCCCTTGTCAACCAGGGGATTGTGGCGCACTCCAGCTGGCACGACATGCACGTCACCCTCAACCAGCCGCACCTCTTTGCCGCCTTCATACTGCATCAGCAGGCTGCCGGAAATAATGTGGAAGCACTCGTCTTCCTTTTCATGGGCATGCCACACGAACTCGCCTTTGAGCTTTGCAACTTTGATGTACTGGTCATTTACCTGCGACAATCAAGAAATATCTAGCTGGCTGGCTGCGACAAAGTTGCACAGCATGCCTTGGCAACAATACGGGGCGACCAATGCTCGGTGACTTTTTCGAGCTCCTTCTTTATGTTAAACGTTGGTGGTACGCCATCTGCCGCCATGGTTTCAAGAGGGAACGCTTTTTGGCTAGCTCTGCTATGAAATCGAAATTTTAGGGAGTTATGCCTGTCCTAACTCCACAGAGTGGCCCAAAGCGGACATTTCCAATACTTGAAACATATTAACATAGTGAAGGGTGTGTGTACAGCCGGTCGGCGGTTTGCGTCGCGCATCTTCTTGCAGTGTGTTGAAACTACTCAAAATGTGTGGGTAGGGGGCGAACGTCGATGCGCTGACGACTTGGCATTTTGCGGCACAAGCTTCAGCATGCCACTGGCAGGATTGACTGCATTGGCTGTAAGCTAACGCGCGAGCCAGGAGTCGTCTGGGTCATCCGGCAATCCCTCCTCGCCGCACTGCTGCTGCTCGGCCTGGGGCGCCGGGGCCTGCATGCCCCACTCTGCGTCAGACGCATCCTCCTCGGTGGTGCCTGTGGTGCCAGCACGAGACCGTGTAGCACTGGTGCTGCCCACCACTTCACCCCCGTCAGCCTCCAGCAGGGAACGACGCCGAGAGGAGCTGTCCCCTGCAGCGGCAGCCCTGGGCAGCTGCCGCCCCCCTGGCGCCAGTCGAGGGGGGGCATCCTCCTCTGGCAGCTGCTCGGGGGTGTACACCTTGGTGCGGATGGCACCACCTGCTGTACTCAACTCTGTTGTGTCCGCCCCCGCCACGGCAGCGATCTGTGCGGCAGTCATGCCCTTGACCCCCTCGGAGGGGAGCGCCGCGGCGGCGGGGGCAGCCCCGCCATCCCCTGCCTCCAGATCAGCCCCCCAGCCCCCCACACCAGCCTGTGCAGCCACGTGCTGCATCGCTGCGCTGAGCGGCTGCGGTGCATCAGCTCCCTCCGGCACATCGGCCGAGCCGCTCCACGCCCCGGAGCTGATGGCGCGTTTCGCCTCCTTGAGCAACAAGCGCAGGAAGAAATGCGTTTCACGGGGGTTGCTCACCCACAGCGTGCTGGCTGCCTCCCGGGCGTGTGTGTCATTCCCTGTGCGGGTGAAGCGGTCGCCCACGTGCACAGTGGAGGCGGCAGTCGCCTTACCCCCCACAAATGCCTGCACTGCCCGGATACCAAGGGCCTTGTTGCCCACATCTACCCACACATCCTGGCCGCCGTTGAATGCGCAGTGAGGCACCTCGTGCCCCGCCAGCGCGTGCTGCACCGCCAGCGCGATCTCCTCCAGCACCTCGTAGGGGAAGCGGTGCTCCCCGGCGCGCACGATGCCCACGGCGCGCTCCTTGCGGATGACCTGCACCACCAGCCCCAGCGCCTCGGCGCGCTCCAGAAGCACGGACTCAGCAGTGTCCAGCAGGAAGCGGATGCCAGAAAGGCTCCAACGCACACCACGGCCGTTCTTCCACTGCTCCCCCGGCACCACAGCCAGGCGCAGGCGACCGTCCTGCATGCTCAGTCGGTGCAGGTAGTTCGCCTCCCCCCCCATCACCATGAAGTGCTTGCGGAAGGTGTCGCTGGGGGCGCCCATGTCCACTGCGAACTGAAATGCATCAAGCAGCCCCCGCAGCCGCGTTTCGTACTTGTCGGGTGCATTGGGGTAGCCTGCAGCGGTGACCAGGCACACCGTGATGCCGCTGCGGATGAAGGCGGTGATGATGCCGATCATGGGTGACTCTGCGGTGATAGTGCCACCATCTGCATACACCGTCTCGTCGGCATCCAGACACAGTAGGCGCAGGCCTGGTCCCACCGCCTGCACGGTGGCCAGGTTCACCACGTGGCGCACCTCCCGGAAGGTCATAGGGACGAAGGAGCGCTGCCGCACACGTGTGTGCAGGTCGTACTGCGCGAGGGCTGACCGAAGGGGCAGGGGGGCGAAAACTGAACCCATGCTTGGAATCGCCCTGCAAAATGAAGATGTGAAGTGCCTAGCTCGTCACCGTATTGGGAAGCAAGCAGGCTGCTGGCAGCCAGCAGCAGATGAAACTTCACACGCACTTTGATAAGTCGCTCCCCTCGGGGCTAGTCATGTGATCATTCATCATGATTTCGGTTTTGGCAAACACTTGATCTGCGAAAAGCGGCTGCGTCAGACGGTGCTGCTGGGAATGCCGCTCAATCGAAGACTAGTCGTGCGGAGCGCCAGTCCTGTGGTATACGCTCACCGTATACATCTGGGGTCACTGTAGCGTATGCTGCCAGTTGATCCAGAATGAATCCAATGAGCTCGTCTTGCTCTTTGAGGCGCCCTTGCATGCTTGGTTGAGATTGGAAAGCTGAAAACGAGCGAAACGCGGGTAAAACGCTAGCACAGAAGTTTTGTGTGCCTCTGTTGAGAAACTTCACCCGCCTTGCTAGCAAGCCAGCACTGCGCAAGGTAAAGTGCCGAGCACAAACAGAGCGGCAATTGGGCAGCATTTTTGGTCAGATGTCAGTCATTTACATTTGCAAAGAATTGCCTTGCTTGCTCGACCCAAGCTGAGACCTGACCTGGGACCCGTCGAAAGCTGGACTGAAGGCTCAGCTGGTCTGCCAGATTAAAACTGAAAGGTTGCTACAAGAAGATACGGGCACGCGACAGGGCACATTGGCCATCCCTACTGGTCTGCGCAATGCTCATAGCTTGCCGTCAGCAGACATGGGGACAGTCTTCCCAGAGCTCACTCGGGCAGGGACTGTGATGAGCTTGCGGCGAAAGTACGAAGCATCGGGCAGGGCCAGTAAATGCCCCCCTGCACGCAGCTGTGGGTTGGCCACCAGCTCCAGGAGGTGGTCTGCCACCCAGTGGGGGGAGAGCACCCCCCCCTGCATGGACACGGCCATGTCCAGGCCCTTGGCGCCTGCAGCCAAGCCCCCCTTCACCATGGCTGTGTCTGCAAACCCCGGGCACAGCGCGTACACGCGTGCGGTGCCAGTGCCCTTGGAGCCCCCGCCCCCCCCCGCCGCCATGTACTCACAGGAGCGGCTCAAGTGAACCACTGCAGCCTTGCTGGCAGCGTACACTGGGTTGAAGGGCATGGGCACCAGGCCACCGAAGGAGGCCACGTTGATAATGACGCCGTCGCTGCGCCCTGATGCGCTCATGTGCTCGTAGGCCAGCTTCGTGCCGGCGATGACGGCAGTGACATTCACGTCGATCACTTTCGCAAAAGCATCAAACTCGTCAGCGACAATGCCGGCATTATTGACAACGAGGGATACATCTGCATAGCCTCGTGCATGCAAAGGGCTCGTGCGGTGGCAGCCTAAGCATACAAGGAATTGCGCTGCACTTACGTCCCATGCAGTCTGCTGCCCAGCCGAAAGCGGCAGCTAGTGCAGGCAAGTCACACACATCACAACGCGCGCCGAAAACACTGTTGTTTGGAAACCGCTTCTGCAGGGCCTGTGCGGTCTTCTCGGCATTGTATAGATCCAAAATGCAGACATGGCTTGCGGTGCTGGATTTCAGCAGAGCTTCAGCAAAAGCAAGGCCGAGCCCGGCTGCTCCTGCAAGCAGATTCGACGCTGTGATGCTGAAGTGGCTAACATAGTGAATGGTACATACCTCCTGTGATCAGGGCTGTGTGCCTTACAATGCTTGCTGCCATAATGTTAGAATACAGTGATATACAGTCGGCCGCCGAAATGTCTGACAAGGCCAGTTGCAGTGTCGTGGGGCTGCAAATTTCAGATGAAATAAAAGCAGAGGGAGTGAAACTGACAGCACAAGGGGACGTTTTGTATTCTGAACAGCTGGTGTCATGTGGTGTGCACAGTGTAGTGCTCCACTGTCAAAACGGCCCCTGCTTTACACGTGCTCGTCAACACGCCATTTATCTCACTACCTTGCCACACGCAAAGAATGGCAGCGCAGCAAGTTGCTGCATCTGAGGTGCCGCATGAAGTACATGGATGTGTGCTCATGGTATGCGATGTACAAGAGAAGTAAGTTCAAGCGGAGCTTTTGGCTTCAGATCGATGCGGAGCAGGTAGAAGGCTGCTTCAAAGTATTCTCTGCAGATTCCGGAAGCACATCTTGGGCTTCAGGGATGTGGAGCGCACGATCGTGTACTTGATTGAAGCTGCAAAAGCAATGGGGGTCCCTATCGTTATCACTGAGCAGGTGCCAGACAAGCTTGGCCGTACCTCAAAAGCGGTCTTGGACGCTGCGGGCATAACCTCAGTTGAGGGCGAGCTGCACATCCCCCCAGATGTACTGCTTGAGAGCAAAACAGCATTCAGTATGGCAACGCCTGCTGTGGGAGAGTGGCTGAAATCTCGCAGTATCTCCAGGGCAGTCCTCGTTGGGGCTGAAACGCACGTGTGCGTTGCTCAAACCGCCCGAGACCTCGCCGGCAACCGCATCTCCGTGGACGTGGTGGCGGAGGGCGTGTCTTCCATCCGCGCCTTTGACAGGCGCACTGCCTTGAACCGCATGTCAGCGCAGGCAGCTGGAGGGGTCACCGTCACCTCTGCTGAGGCGGTTGTCTTCGATTGGCTGCGCGACGCCACCCACCCCGCCTTCAAGCAGGTGCAAGCCCTGGTGAAGAGCTACGCCTCCGTGGCGCAGGGCCACACCCTTGCGAATATGAAATGAATTCATGAGATGTGTTTGCATTTCCCCCCCTCACACCCCCGATCCGGCCCCCCCCCACAGCATGCCGGGGAAGTTCTCGTTCTGTGCCAGCATGGCCATGGTGATGGTCGTGCTCAAAATGGCAAACAGGCCAACCCACCCCCCCAGCTTGTGGAACAGCCCCTCTTGGCCGTGCCCTCGTGCCGTGACTTCGCTGGCCTGGTCCTCCACCACGCCGCCGTCCCCTGTGTCCAGCCCCCACAGCCCGTCCCGGGCGGCCTTTAACTCTGCCTTGACGGCGTCCCGCTGGACAGCCAGCACTGCAGCTGGCGCAGCGGCATCACTGTCGTCTGCAACGCCCCAGAAGCCCTGGTTGCTCTGCAGCATCCACATGGCAGCGGCTACACAGGTGGCCCCAGCGTATGCTTGAGCCCACTCCGAGGGGCCCCCCTCGGAGGGAGAGGGGGGGGGCACATGGCCCAGCAGAACAGCGGCCCGGTGCCCCAAGGTGCTGCATGTGTCTGAAGATTCCCGGGCTGAGCGGTCGCACGCGGCTGGCGGCAGCTGCTCTTGCATGGCTTGCAGGCTTGAGGCTGCCCAGGCCGGCAGGCCTGCTGCCGGGGCAGCAGCTGGCTCAGCTGGGAAGCACCGGGGACGCTCCTCACGCCAGGCGGGGTGCAGAGCAGATACGTCCCATGCCACCACGTGTGTGATGAGGCGGCGCCACTGCCACGTCTCGCTGGGGTCGCTTGTCATGGCGCGCAACACAGGCATGCTGCCGGCTGCGGGGGCATCTGCACTCACACCCCAGGCACTCACGTCTGCCAACTCCATGGGGGGAGCCTCGGCAGGGCCACATGAATTGAGATTGATGCCCATGAGCAGCACAGATGTCACCACCGGCTGCAGCCCCCCCGCTGCCGCCTTGCCTGCTGAGGTGAGGGCGGTCACCTCTGCTGCTCCAGCCTCAGCCCCAGCAGCCAATGCACCAAGCACAAGAGTCAGGCGACGCACTGCACCATGACGGTTGATTGCCAACTCTGTGGAGCGGACAGTGGCCAATTTCGTTCCGTGCACTTTATGAGAGGTCCAGGCGTATTTTTTTGACAAGCCAGTGATGCTACTTGATGCAGCCTCGTCGCCGGCTGATGTGCTTGACAAAATAGGAGTGTCTACAAAATGGCACGTGTTGAACAGCCTGATAAACGTGTCTGCTATGCACTCAGTTTGTGCCAGGATGAGCACAGCATCTGCAGCTGCAGCCATGACAATCAAGGAGCTGAGGGGTGCGTGTGAATGCTGCTAAGTACCGCAGATGAACCACTTGTGCTAGAAGTGCACACGTGTTGTAGGCAAGCCTAATTCATCGTATCATATGCAGATTTTGTGTCCTTTTGTTTGGCTTCACGAGCGAGCAGGCGAGGAGACCACAAACACAACACAGCCCAAGAAAGCAGGCTCAATGAAGGGGCAAACACAAGCGCCTAACTAGTGCAGGTAATTTTAACTGTACATCCTTTGTTGGATTCAATGTTAATTTGAGCTTCTGGTGGCGATCAGCCCCATAGTGCAGTGGCCAGCATGTTCGTTTCCGACGCGAGAGGTCCTGGGTTCAAATCCCAGTGGGGTTGTTGTATTTTTGTTTTCCCGATGAGCCGCTGCTCCAATGAGCTTACCATAGTCGGGGGGAGGGGTCTGCTGCGGTACTGACCATCACACATATGAACAGGTGTTCCGTGGGCTTCGCAGAACACAGTAGAAATGTGCGATGCTGACTTGGTCTGCTGACCAGGACGCTCGCTATAAGCAGTGTCTTCCTTGACACCTTGCAATACAAATACATCTGATGCTGGTCATCATAGCGTGGCTTGCTGTCTTGTCACGCACAGCGTAGCCAGCTAGGCCCCCTGCTGGCCCCCCCCCTCTCCCTGTATCCCTCATTCTCGGAGCCAGGGGCCTCATCTACAAGGGGGCCACACGATTCGCCCCAGCTTCCTCTGAACCAGTTTCAATTGCTTGCTTTGATTCCTGCAGGGCAAGGCTGTATATGAGGCCCCTGTGTAGATGAGGCCCCTGGCTCCGAGAATGAGGGATACAGGGAGAGGGGGGGTCAGCAGGGGGCCTAGCTGGCTACGCTGTGCGTGACAAGACAGCAAGCCATGCTATGATGACCAGCATCAGATGTATTTGTATTGCAAGGTGTTAAGGAAGATACTGCTTATAGCGAGCGTCCTGGTTAGCAGACCCAGTCCGCTGCCGTTGAGCTTACCATAGTCGGGGGAGGGGAGGGGTCTGCCGGGGTACTGACCATCACACATATGAACAGGTGTTCCGTGGGCTTCGCAGAACACGGTGAAAATTTAAATGGCATAAATTGAAGGAGGGGGCGAATTAATTGGCCCCTCCTCAACAGCTGCTGTGGGGGTCTTCGCCTCATCTGACAACACCCACAAAATGCATATGCAGATATGTACGCGCGACATGCGACATATTCAACGGAACAGTTCGCCACTTTTGACGCTTTACGTGTGGCGGCAACGCTCACTGCGGTAGTTTCACCGTCCTGCATACCCCCCCTGTGTGGGGTCAATGGGCTTCGGACCTTGCTTGCAAGGTGACGCCAAAATGCATAACATTCACATTCAAATCAGAACATTCTGGTTAGCGTGCTTCTTTTTTCTTTCTGTGCCATGTCAGTTCCCACTGCGCGCAATGCGCTGCATCCTGCGGCCTCCGTGCTGCCCGGCCACTGGACCGAGTCTGCACTGTTGCTTTTGGGAGGAGCGGCTGCAGCTTGGCCCAAGCCGGCACTGGGTGTTGTCGGAATATTTTGCTGGCTGCTGTCCCTACTTTATGGAAAGCGCCGATGGCAGGTTTGGTTTTTAGATGCAGTCCCTGCATTTGGTTTGGCGCTGCTGTTTGCGCCTGGCGTGGTGGATGCCGTTGGACTCGTTTTCCGCATTCTCCTAGTTGTTATGCTTGCAATTTATGCAGTGGCCAACGCAACATTTCCAATTTGTCATATCCCAGCTGTGACAGGGCCCTTTGGTGTTGCAGGCGCAGATGTGTTTCTGCAGCGCAATGGCTTGGAATTTCGTGCCCGCCTGCTGCACCCTGCTGAGTTGTCCAAGTTGGCGACGCCTGCTCCGTATGTTCGCCGTGGTCCCTGTACATGCGGGAGTAAAAGAACAATGTGTTTGCAGATACTTGTTCCACGGCTGGCACACTACACGTGGACTTGCGGCGTTTCTCAAAATGCAAAGCTTCGTGTTTTCGTACCTGAACTACACAGGGACGGCTGGCACGGTGTATGCAGATGCGCTGGCAGACATCACTGACGAGATCCGGCGCAAGGCTACTTTGCAAACCGATGGCGGCGATGATGTACGTGCCTGCGGCAGTTTCCCATTGCCCACCGCCCGAGGCACCCCCCGCTCAACCCTTGCAGTTGCCCGTGGTGTTGTTTTCCCATGGCTTGGGGGGGTACCCTGAGTCCTACACCTTCATCGCAGCTGAGTTGGCATCGCGTGGCTACATTGTGATTTGCCCCGAGCACCACGACGGCACTGCTGCCTACGCACGGGTTGCCTGGGAGAAACACGGCCTGCAGTACACCCCCCTTACTCAGGAGGAAGCCGACGACACTCGCCTGTCCCACAGCAGGCGCAGCCAACAGCTGACCCAGCGCGCTGCTGAAGTGGGCGTCATCCTGGAGCTGCTGTCTGAGTTCCGCTCAGCCCGGGACAAAGTCAAGGCAGGCAAGTCCCTGAAGGACCTCCCTGCAGACCTGCAGCTGTTCCGGGATATTCTGGCAGGTGCTGCTGACTTCAACAATGTATTCTTGGCAGGGCATAGCATGGGAGCTGCCACCATGGCCCTGGTCACCTCAAATGAGGCGGCTGGGGCCCCCCTGGGTGCAGATGACATCCGGAACACCCTGGATAGCCTGAACAGCACAGAGCCCACCAAGGCGTACAGCAGCTATGCTGCTGAGCGGGCGATGCTGCTTTCGCGCGGCAGGGTGTTGGCCTCGGGGAACAAGGCGTCAGTCAGTGGGGTGCGCAAGCGGGTCGCTGTGCGAGCTACCGTGCTCCTGGACCCATGGTACTATCCCCTGCCCCCCTCTGTGCTGGCAAGGGGCTACGGCGGCGTGCCTGTGCTGACTTTCTTGGGCAAGTACTTCGCTAGCGAGAGCATGTGGCGCAACGAGCGAGCCGCCCGCCTGCTGACTGTGGCCCAGGACCGAGCCCAAGTCGCCCAGGAGTTCGCCAACGTGGGCGCCAGCGACGAGCGCTGCGCTGGGATGATCAAGAAGTACGGCCTGAGCAATGGGCTGGACTGGCATGGATTGCCAATTGTCCCCATCGATGGACCCACCCCCCCGCTGGGGCGGACAGCCGATGAGGAGCTGCAGAGCGGAGTGAGTGGGTCCCGGGGGCTGGCTGCATTTGGCGTACACCCCGAAACGGCTGTGGCCACCATTGCAGGGATGGAGCACCAGAACTTCAACGACTTCTCCCTGGTGCTCCCCTCGTGGCTGAGTCGGTATCTTGGTCATATTGGATCGGCCGACAGCGTGGCCGGGAAAGTGTTCCTGGCAGACGCCATGGAAGGGTACTTCAACCTGAACGCATACACCGCCGAGAATAGCAGCCGGCTGCATAAATCTGTCCAAAAGCTGCGCGCATCGGGGCACGAGGGCGCCTCTGCAGCAGTTGCCTCGGGGGCAGAGCTGGACAGCGACGTGCCACACGCAACTGTGGCCCCACTCACCACCCAACTGCTGAAGCAACTGCATGCAGAACACCATGCAGATGTGGACACGGAGAAAATGTACCTGCCGACGGTGTGGCAGCCTAACGGCATGGCTGCGCGTCTGCGTCTGGCTCACTCCGAGTCCATGCAGCACATTGCAGAGGAGAATTGAGTGCAGTGTTGACAGCAGGGGGGGTGACAGAATTTGTGTAAATTGATGTGTTCTCTGCATCTATGCGTGGGCTGCGCTATCCACACGAGCTTGGCGTGACTCCTGGAATTGGACGGCGTTTTTCGATTGGATCTCACCACCACGGCCACAACGACAATGACCACGAATACCGCCATGATTCTTTATTGAAGGAGGCTGTGATCTTGTAGCCCCCACTGCCTTGTTGCTGTGCGGTGCCATGGGGGCTCCGGATCCGTGAGGTATTCGCCCCCCCTCAATTTGGCCCATACAGCCAACCTCGCATCGCTAAGAATATATTACACACACATAGCCCAAGCCTGAACTGCGGCGGTAATTGCTTTCTGCAACTGTTTCGTGATTGGTGCTGCGGTAAACCTCTTACAAGGTTTGGTATCCTGCATACCCCGTTCTGAGCGGGGTCAAGGAATTGCGTGCCTTGATCATGAGTTCGGTTTGAGCTCTGTCCTCCCGGGCTCTTTAAATTTATCGTGGGGTCAAGCGAAACGTATTGTGTGCCAGGTGTGTGAGTGCGTTTTGCCGTCGGCGGCAGTGAACACACGGTCGGTCGTATTTTCGGTCAGACTCCGCTTGAAACCGAACACCCCGCCGGGTGTCGGCACTTGCAGCCTTCCAAAGAAAGGCTTGTTTCCCACATTGATACAAGTTGATGCCAGGCCTGGACGGCCTGATGCATCTTCTCCAGTGTGGGGTTGATAGACGAGTGTTTGACTGGGCAGGGGGTGCTGGGGCAGCACCCCCTGCCCCTGCTAACCGGTCTGTGAAGACCGACGCCAAACATGTACACTCCCTCCTTCCCACAAGTACTGCTTACCTTGTCGTTGCTGCTGTTGGGGTCTGTTGATGTGGTGTAGGCACCGCTCCTCCGGGTGGGTGGGCGGAGAAAAAGGTGTGAGTGCTGAAAGTTGCTGCTTCCGCCCGGTGCGGTTGACGAATGTGCAAAATTGACTTACTGATCTGTGTTGCCCGTGCTGATGCCATATATGATGCCTTGTTGCCCCCCCTGCTTGTCCCTCCGCTCCTTGGTCAGTGGGGTAGTGTGAATGAACTTGAGCCCCCCTTGCCAATCGCCCTGCACTCCCGCACAATGTCGACATCTTCACTGAAGCTACGAGTTGATGTCGCTAGAAAATACATTACACACACGCATGGGCAATAAATCAACTCAGCAGAGCCGTCTGAGACTTCCATTTTCGTCGGTATTTGTGACAAATTCACCGCGGGGCTTGAAACCTGAGCACACATGGCCAGCCGGAGAGCAGGCTCTGTCGCGGGGAGCACCATCGGCGACCCCAACGTGACACAGAAACGAATCCCCTCATCGAAGAAATATGGAAACATTGCAGCCACTCTTGATACCGGAAGAACGGCGAACAAAGTCCGGCATCGCAGTGCGTATCGACTTTCGAGCTGTAGCGTTAACGCCAATCACTTGCGTACTCTCCGCAGCTGCGCAGCAAATAGCCGCCCGGCAGGCCGAGATTTTCAAGAGAATCAAAGTGAGCGATCTTTATTCTCTTATGATTGATGCAGGGGAAAAGACTGAATCAGTGTACCAGCGAGCAGGTGCAGGGCCCTTGGTGGTCACAGTTGACGCTGCCGCTTCCAGCGGCACTGCGGACCAGCGACCTTACCTAATTCTGGACGTCAGAGACGCAGCTGCGTTTTCTGAGTGTCACTTGACGGAAGCAGCACACTACCCCGCGCATCTGCTTAACCAGGACAAAATCACCCCTGAAATCTTTCGGTATCGAAACCGCTCGGAAGCCATCATCGTCCTGTATGACGACGACAGCCAGGGTGACAGCTGCAAGCTGGCAACCAGCTTCGTCCAGAAAGGGTACGAAAATATTCGCGTGTTGCATGGCGGCTTGAAGGCAGCTGTGGCGAAGCATCCGCTCATGCTTGACGGCGAGCCGCCAATGCACTTGATGCCTCCCCCGCCAAAGGCCACCGCCCGGGCGCCAGCAGGGCTGGGCATCAGTGGCAGGCCGGGCAGTCGCGCAGCTAAGGCAGGGGTATCATCAGTGGTGTCTGCGAGCTACAGCCCAGGCAAAGCGCCCCGGGGTACGGCTGGCGGCTTTGGCAGTGCCTCCCAAGCAGGCGGGCCGTACCGGCGCTAGCTACAAGGCTTGCTGCAGCGGCATACCAAATGAATCATTTGCAAGATTTGATGCACAGTTTCTCTACCAGTCGTCGAAAAAGTCATCCTCGGCGCTGTTCTTGGCTGGCTGCTGCGCGGCGGGCGCGGTGCCAGCAGCGGCTGGTGCTGCCGCCGGTGCTGCCGCTGGTGCTTGCCCTTGCGCAGCCACGTCCTCCTGCCAATCCCATCCAGCTTCATCGGCCCAAGCGTCGTCATCGGCGGGGGCGTTCTTTGCTTTGGCGCTGCTGGGGGCGGGCTCATCGGCGCCGGGCACCAGCTCTGCTAGCCAAGCGTCATCGTCGTCTTCGGCGCGTGCAGTTTGAGCAGAGGAGGTTGGTGCCCTGGTAGGCTGGGAAGATACGGGTGCTGCTTGGTGGTTGGAGCTGGGCCCCGCACTGCCGTACTTGCTGGGGGCGGGCCTGGCTGGGGCCGGGGCTGCTGCTGTGGGTGCTGACAGCTCTCCCCACAGGCTTCCCAAGCCAGCAGAAGCCGAACTAAACCACTGAGAAGCAGAGCCTGTGAGCTTGTCGAGGGCAGCAGTCCCTGAGTCGCTGTTCTGAGCGGTGGCAGTGGGGGCAGTTGCCCCGGGAGCGGGCTCGCGGCGAGGCATGCTGTTCCCCACGCCACCGTACTTGCCTCCTGCAGCATTGGCCACTGGTGCTGAAGTCGTCACATGTTGAGAGCCCTGTTTGCCCTGCGGGGCCGCCCCCGCGGTGCGGCTGTGCGAGCCCTGCCCTGCAAAGTCCCTTTTCTCCATTTCAGCTGCCAGCTGCGAGGCGCTTTGCGCAACCCTCGTCACCCCCACCGAGACAGCTGACGACAGCATGCCCCAGGCCCTTGATGCTGCCACTGCTGCTTTCTGGGTCGTCTCCTCAAACCCCGCCACAAAGTCATCGGCGCCGCTGCCCCCCTGGCGCCGAGGCTGGTAGGGGCCCGTGCCGCCGCCACTTGCAGAGACACCGCCCATGCCACTGTTGCCGAACTTGGCACGCAGGCGCTCCTGGGCTTCGGCCTTCAATCTAGATTCCCTGCGCGAAAGTGACGTGCAGTTCACGCGGCGTGGCCAGTGACAGAAGTGGGCTTACCTCTGCTGCGGAGTCTCGCTGGCATTGCCACCAGCGCTGCGATTGGCTGCAAGCATTTCGTCTTCAGATTTCCACACACCCCACTGAGGAAGCTCCGTGTTGTCCCTCTTTGCGCGAATGAGGTCGCGGTAAAACTCAGCAGGTGTGCTGTTGTATTTTGCCTCGATGCCAGCATGCGCCAGCTTGTGCTGTGCGAAGAAATCGCGCATGCTTTGGTTGCCTCCAGCCTGCAAATTGCGATTTAAAGCTGGTCAAAGTTCAGTCGGGGCCGCAAAACTCACTCGCATGGTCTTCAGTTGCTTTTCATTCCACGAGTCCATTTGGACGGAGCGTACAAAGGACAAGTGCACACCAAGGCCTCTGTGGCGCCCGGAGCACTCAAGGCACATAAACGTCCCATAGCTTACTGATGCCCACTGTGGGTTGGGTGTTGGGCAATCCACGCACCGGGAGTTTCCAGGGATGCGGCGAAGCTCTGCAACAATTTCCGCTGGCATACGAGATGTGGCCATAGCTGTCCAGCCCGGCAAGCCTTTCACAAGAAGCACCAAGAAGAAAAAAACCACAAAACAAGGATCTCGTAATTCTGGCGATTTCTTTGTTGGATTTGGCATTGGCGATAGCAAATTGCGGCGAATTTTCTCGTAGAGTGCCCCCCTCGCCTTGCGAAGTGGAGCAATTTATGGCTTATCGAAGCAAGTCATGACCTATGTGTCAAGTGTGTTCGCACGACAATGTCCCAAAAGTCGTGTAGCTCCATTGCTGTTGCGCCATGCACTTCTTGCCGAATTGCAACATTGTCGACCAGCCGTGCCAAGGCTTGGCCAATCTCTTAGTGCCATCTGGCCAGCTCCGTAAGCTTATCGCCACTGCTTAGGCGAATGGCACAATGTTTGGTCATATTTGACCATCATTTCCAGGACTTTCTACATGTCTGCCCCAGGCTGTTGTAGGTGTATGCCTGGTGTAAACCAGGGGGTCAGGGTTTGGGTCTGGTGAGGTCGAGGGGGGGCATCATTGAGATTGGCAGTGGCATGAATCGTCGCCACTGTCAGCTCTCTATCCGGCAAGCACACTAAGAGCTCTTAAGAACAAGGTTGTACATTTGGCTTGTCTGCCTTCGCCTACGCTTGGGCACATAGTTGCCTGAACTTGTCACCAGAAATTCCTTGTACTTACTTGCGGCTTCACCAAGTTCGTGGCAATATGTCCAGCCGGGTGGCCAAGACCAGCACAAAGATGCAACTTGACATGGTCGAATACCAAGCGCTTCTGGCCAAAATATCCAGGCTTGAGCAGGTCTGCACGCAGCTGCAGGCAGCCAGCTGCAGTTTTTGCGGCAAGCCAGCTGCAGTGTCCTTGTCTCGGACAAATGAGGCGGCAGCCGGCTCTATAGCTGGTGACGTTCTTCACAATGCACTCCAAGATTCAAAATACGACGATTTAGAGCCTGCCATGCCGCCAATGGCCATGCAATCTGCGCAGCCGATTTGGCTGGTACCCAAGAACCCCGGTTGCCCAAGTTCCACCACGCCACTCCCCCTGCTTGAAGGCGCAGTGCTGTGCGGTGCAAAGTGGAGTGCTGTGCTGGCTACCGCAGCAGCTGCATGTAGTGTTGTAGCATACGCATCGCAGTGGCCGGTGTCGCCTTCGCTGCCCAGTGCCGCTTCAAAAGACGCTGCTTCGGGTGCTGCAGGCGGTGCAGTGAAGGGGGCTCTGCAAGCACTGCACAGCGCCTGGGCAGACGGTGATGTGACAGGAGCATCCCGAATACAACACGCAGTGGGTGCTGCAGCATGGCACACACAAGGCAGTGCAGCGGCGAGTGCTGCTGCACTACTCCCACTTGTGTCTGCCCCCCAGGAGGGTGGGCCCACCAGCTTGGGATCATCACTGCAGCGACTTTTGCAAGCTGCTGCAACAGATGGCACAGCCTTTATTGGTGAGGGCGCCTTGGAGGGGCTCGGCTGCGGCAGTCTGCTGCCTGGGGCGGCGGCGGGCCGCTTGGCTGAGCTGGGGGGGGAGGTGGGGGGCCAAGGGGGGGCCGAACTGCCTGGTTTTGCACTGCCGAGCGGTGTGCCTGCAGTGCTGCTGCACTGGAATGCAAACAGAGCCCCCGCAGCACTGCGTCGTGTGCGGGAAGAGGGCGCCACGCAGTCCAGCCTGACCTCCTGGCTGGGCGTATCCCTTGGGGGCAGTCGCCACGCCTTTGTGCTGCACGGCAGCGGGGAGGAGGAAGAGGACGCAAGCGGACACACCAACACACGCTTTTGCTTTGCTGCCACTCGCATGCATTGGTGTGTGCTGCATTCAGCACACAGCGTCATGTTGCTGGGCTCGCCGGTGTCGGTGGTTGTGCAGGGCCGATTCCCAGCTGCTGCCGTGGGAACGCGGGCAGCTGCAGCCTTGCTGGACATGACTCTGCATCGTGCTACAGTGCCTGTTCTCTCACTGTTTGAAGGCTCCACATGGGCCCATACCCACCTTGCTGACTCGCAAGCTGTGTGTGAAGCTGCCCTGTCCCCCGGGCATTCCCAGCTGGGGGCTGTGTTGGACACACCCATCACTGAGGCAGCTGCTCAGCATTCAACAGGTAAGATCGATGTGCTGGATGTAAGTGCTGGTGCGCAGGCTGCCAGCGGAAAGGGGTTCATGGGGGGCATTCGCCGCATGCTGAGCAGCAGCCCCACCCAGCGCGCGCCACCGACGCAGGGCGGTGCACGCGCAGACACAGCGGGGGTCACATCTCAACAAAAGGCATGCGCAATATGGGCCCACGTGTTCAGTGCCGTGGTGGCCCACACGACCCAAGAGGGCTTGGCGGTGTTGCTGGCAGATGTGCCTAGCACCCCCAGCCCCGGGGGGCAGGGGCAGCTGCGCTTGGTGGTGCAGGCAGCAGCCGACGGCGACGCCGCAGCACAAGCACAGGCGCTGCAGCTGCAAGACGAATGGGGCATTCCCCAAGCGGCTCATGCGCTGGCCCAATCCCTGGTGCAGTGCACCCCGCCCCCTCGTGGCTGCACCCTCACACTGCGGCTGCCGGCAGCGGCAGCCCAGGGCGGGGACGAGCTGCAGGGTACAGTAGTGAGCTATGTGCGACCCAGTGCTGCAGACATGCAGCTGCTGCCCAGCTCAGGCGCTATTGCTAAGTTCTTGGCTGCACTGCAGGATGGGGGGGGGGGCTTGCTGCAGCGGGA
>Ga0307982_1000244_pt1 | contig 41792 bp, 43 predicted proteins | sample OrgLakmetagen989_FD_201847 | JGI IMG/M metagenome (GOLD analysis project Ga0307982, IMG submission 201847) | Saline water microbial communities from Organic Lake, Antarctica - #989 | ecosystem: Environmental > Aquatic > Non-marine Saline and Alkaline > Saline | place: Antarctica: Organic Lake... | reverse complement strand
AGGCATTACTAAGGCAAGGTGGTCCGACTAAGGTGTTACCGAGGCAAGGTGGTCCGACTAAGGTGTTACCGAGGCGAGGTGGTCCGACTAAGGTGTTAGCAAGGCAAGGTGGTCCGACTAAGGTGTTAGCAAGGCCACGTGGTCATACTAAGGTGTTAGCAAGGCCACGTGGTCATACTAAGGTGTTAGCAAGGCAGGGTCGCCATACTAAGGTGTTACCGAGGCAGGGTCACCATACTAAGGTGTTACCGAGGCAGGGTCACCATACTAAGGTGTAAGCAAGGTGGGGTGGTCAGACTAAAACGTTACCGAGGCAGAGTGGCCTCCCTAAAATTGATCCCTGACGGGGGGGATTTCGGGGGCGCCGCCTGATCACCCTTTGGTTTAACTAGTAACTAACTTGGCTAAGTCTAGCCTTCCAGCATCGAGCCCTGATGAGCTACAATAACTGAGCCTGAGCCTTCCTTTCCTTGCGCCATTCTCGAACTAATAACTCTCGGCTGCCTGGAATCTAAGCTTCAAGAATGCCTGGAGCAGCGAGCGAAGGTGATTTGCTGCCTCGCGTCAAGACTGACCTTGCTGCCTTGCGTGCAGCCCACCGTGCCGCCTTGCCTGGTCGTTGGACGCACCCTTTTGACACGTACAAGAATGCTTGGCGCGCTCTAGATTTCGGCCGTATCCATGAGGTAACTATTTTTTTTCATTTATTGCCTAAAGTTTACGTACTCTAGGTTCGCCAGGGCTGTCGAATTAGCTTTGATATATTCAAAGCTAAGCGGACCTTAACACTAGCATACTAGCTAGCTCAATGAGGTCATGCATAGTTCTATGTTCACAAATCCACCTGTTCCCACCATCCATCAATGCCTGTTAATGCCTTCGTGATTGGTAGGCTCGGCCACGGCTGATGGACGCACAATTCTTCACCCAATCTTTATTCTATGCTGCCCTTAAAGAGCTTCTGGATGCTCAGCATGAGCAGCAGGGCCTAGTCTCTGCTAGCAAAAGTAAAGCAGAAAGATCTTCCTCAGCGGCCAGTGTGGCACCTAGAACGTCTTCAGAGAAGGAGCAGTCTCCGGCGCCTAGGTCGCAACAGGGTAGATTGGAGGCAGTAGAGGCATCCGCAACTGTAAATTCAGGAACTCAACCGTTACAAGAAACCGGAGTTGACATGGCAATCGAAGTGGAAGCAAGTGAAGCGAATTCAGCAGCCTCTATAGGTGCTATAGTGGCTGCTGGAAGAGGATTGAATACTACATCAAATGCCGACAATCTGTCGATTGCTGTATTTAGCCTTTACACGCTCTACCACACGCAGCCTGGGGCTAGAATTGCGTCAGCTACCGCCAGAAGTGCAGAACGGCAGCAGCCGATGTCGGCTATGTACCCCATCCGTGTCTCGGCAGAGACATGCTTGAAATTAGCTGATGTGCGAGCAACTCTCCTTCTGAAGTCGAGCGAAGGTGAGAGGCACGCTACCGAAGCTCTCGCTCTTTTAGCTGCGCTAGTTCACCCAAGTCAAGGTAGAGCAGCTGGTAGCACAAGTAGTAGCAGTAGCAGTAGCAGCAGCAGCAGCAGCAGCAGCAGCAGCAGCAGCAGCAGCAGCAGCAGCAGCAGTAGTAGTAGTAGTAGTGGCAACAGCAGCAACAGAAACCAGTTGAGCAATCGCAGTGAATTGGACTATGCTGCGTCAGCTTTCAATGTTTGCGCATTTGATGCGCCCGTGCCGAAACACCCAAGCATATCGAATTGCTTTCGGCCTGCTTCGCATCTCTGGGATGCACCACTGAAGAGACTGATCTCTACAAGAAGATTACCTCCTGCTACGCCAGCCACAAGTGTAGCTAGCGAAAGAAATCGAGCTTCCAACGAGAATGGTAAGGCCGTACTGAGCCACGAAAATGCATTGAAAATATGCCAGCTTTCCAGAGCATACAGTGCAGCTCTTCAAGAGTGTAAAAAAGCGGCCACTTCGGCTCAAGAAGAGGTGCGAATTATAAACTGCAAGCGACGGGTAGTCTTGATAACATTAGCTTCTTTTCTATTGCGAGGTAACTTCTTGAATATTCGCTCCTCAGATGCGTCGCGACGTGAGACAAGGAGGGCATGGAAAAGACAGCAGCAGCAGCAGCACCTCTAGCATTTGGAAGGACAGTGCGATAAAGCGCATCGCAGCGGCTGGTACCCTCGCTCGAGAAATGGACACTCGAGCTAATAAGTCGTTGCGATTTGCAAACTCCTTTCAGCCGGCAGCCCAGCCCGTTCCTCGTCCTCCAGCGCCAGTATCCATTCAGCCGTTACCGCCTCAACCACCACGACAAAGGGAGCAGCAGCAGCAGTATCAGCAGGAGCATCAGCAGCAGGTGCAACCCCAATCTCAATTCTCACAGCAACCACGGCAGCAACCCCAGCCTCCGCGGCGCCGTAAACCACGTGTCATCTCGGATTCGGAATCAGGTGAAGATCAAAACGTAGATTCGGACGGAGATAAGGAAAAAAGAAGTTCGCAGCCTAAGAAGACAGCGCCTGCAAATAATGGTGACTTGCCTCGTATCAAACCAAGTGGGAATGCAGTAAGTGTTAGCACCTCATCTAAGCGAACCTCTGGGGGATTAAACACTATTCGCACCGATGCAATGGTTCAAGAACCCTTATCAGAGCCCAAGACAAAGGTCGCCATGAAACGAGCAGCTTCTGAGGTGGCTGCTTCACCTCCAGCGGCTGCTACAACTGCCATTTCTGCTGCTACTGTTGCTGCCACTTTAGGCAGAAACAACGATGGTCATCGTGCTCCAGCTGATCATGGTACAAGCACCTCACACTCTCCTAGTAAACGTCGTCGGCGTTTGTTGTCTGAAGAACTAGGCCAAGTTTCAGAGGCACCTGACAACGTTCTTGATCGAGAAGTCGACACTAACCCACCTGTAGCTCCAATAATTCATGGTACTTCGACAATCCGTGAAGGGGAAACCGCGGCACCTGCAGTCTCTTCTGCGGCACATGCAGGCGACACGGAAGATCTTCTGGCTGCGTTGGAACGGGAGTTAGAATTGAGTTGAAGTCGCGATGCTACAATTTTGAAGCACCCTGCTTTCATGTGGCCTTCGTTAGAAAAAATCGCTGGTCTCTTATTCAAAACCAGTCCTCTTATACCTCGCTAGTCGCTAGTTGTTAGATATGTGCTACAAAGCAAAATGGCATCTAAGCTGGCTAAGCTTAAGCTGGTCGTTGCGTCTTGCCTTGTATCTTTTATTGGTTACTGGCGATTCCAATGATGCTTATAGAACCAGAACCAGGACCCATCACCGGTCATCAGAATCATGGCGAAGTGCGCCTTATCTCCCGTACCCCCCCCCCACACCCCCCTCTATCGCTATCAGCATATATCGGTTTATAAGTCGCAATTCTTATCGGTTTGCTAGGATACCAGGGGCGTCTCGTTAGCGCAACTGCGCGTTTTTAGAACACAACAAAAGGCCACCGATTTCAACTTTTCTTTCACTCATTAACTCCCGCTTCACCAGGCCCACCCGAGAGGTCTTGAAACGCCGCAAGCTGAGCGGCTTCTAACGCCTTGGCGTGCAAGGGGCTTTGCTGCTGAAAGCTCTCCAACGCAGCGCTGGCGTCGTCGAGTGCCGATTGGTGCACGTCGGCGGCTTCGTAATCTTCGGCTTCTGCGGCGGTCAGCACGTCAGCTTCCAGCCGCGCCACTGTTTGCACTAAAGACTGGGCTTCGGACGAAAGCGCAGCTAGTGCCGCCTCTTCTTCTTCTTTTGCTGCTATGGCGGCAGCGGCGGGAGCAGCAGCTGCTGCCTCAGCCTCTAGGGCTGCGGCCTCGGCTGCCCTCGCTGCTTCCGCTGCATCATCAACTACTTCACTTTCGTTGCTGGCAACGTCCGTTGCTTCGTGCGGTGTCACAGAGTCAGTTTCTGCGCTCGACACCGCGACTGGAACATACCCTGAGCTCAAATCATTGAGATCGAGGTTATCTGTGGCTTCAACCTCGAGTCCATCGTGGTGGCTTTGCCCCGATGAAGTGACTTCGCCAGGAGAGCTTTCAACAACAACTTCATTGTTGTTTTCGTGATTTCCAACCATCTCCTCAGTAGGTTCAAGAGCGGAATCTTCAGCCAGCAGCTCTTCTTCATGTGCTGCACCTGCCGCATCGCCACCACCTTCTGTCACAACTGGTTGGGCTTCATTGGCTGACTCAGTCTCACCTCCGCTACCCTCTACTTCTTCTTCTTCTTTGGGTGACTCCGTAATCTCAACTTCGCCATCATCGCTCTCACTGCCCGCACCACCTTCCTCTTCCTCTATAGGAAGTGCCCAATTGGAGTCGTCACCGATGCGCTTCGATAAGTCGTCTAATTCCGCGAGCACCAAATTGAGCTCCACGTTCACCGCTGCCGCTGCAGCCTCACAAAAAGTGCCACCAGTACCACTCGCGCTACTGCTACTGCTACCGCTCTCACCAGCAGCAACAGCAGCAGCAGCAGCCCGGCGGCGGCCGCGGCGCTCGAACTTCACTCGTGCTGTCCACAAGTGCAGCGCGCGGTTTCTCAGTTCTTCGACGCGCCCTTTTTCGCGCTCCGCAACGGCTTTCGCCAGTTGGTCCGACGCCTGAGTGGCTGCAGCGCGCAACTCCTCCAAGGTAACTACCAGGGTCTGCAAGTGCGGTTTTAAAGTCTCCACTTCAGCACTTGCTTCCGCAACCCGCGCTTCTAACCCTTTGGCTTCCTTGGCCAGGCTCCCGGCTTCTTTGAAGTTTTTCGCGGCTGCTGCTGCTTTCTTAGAGGCTTCCACCTAGCATAAAGCGTATACGACGATGAGAAGCACCACAGGAATGTTAGATGACGCCAGGAATAGAGAACCATCACCATCACAGAAGAAACAAGCCACTACACATCCTACCTGCCGAGTCACCTGCACTACCTCGAGTACAAAATAAATTCATGTCGGTTTGATCTTGCACAAGAAAAACACCAACTATCAACACACACGCTCACTAACTATCAACACACACGCACACGCTCACTAACTATCAACACACACGCACACTAACACCAACTATCAACACACACGCACACTAACACCAACTATCAACACACTAACACCAACTATCAACACACGCCCTTACCAGTGGCAAGCGTGCGGTCGCTTCTTCTCCTGCGGTCTGCAGAGCCTCCAAGCGCGCGCGGGCTTCCACGGCCTCTGCGCCACACGCTACCGCTGCTGCATCCGCCGCCGAGGCGGCCTCGCGCAGAGAAGCCACGCCACCACCTTTTTCAGGACCTTCTGAACCATGCGCATCCTGCGGCTGTTGTGGTGCATCTGTCGCTGCTGCCGCTGCTTCCTCTAACAAACTCGCCAACTCCGATGCCAGGGCCAAGTCTTTCTGAGCCGCTTTCCCCACTTTGCGCAGCGACGCTTCTTCCGCAGCCCGAGTGGCCACAGTAGCCGCGTGGCTTGCTTCGGCCTGCGCACTGGCGTTGGCTTCGGCGATGACGTCATCTTCGGCCCGGCGAATAATGGCTTCGCGCTCGTCGATGCGCTGCAATTGCCGCCCAAACTTAGCTCGCACCTGATTGATTTAAAAAAAAAAACGACAACAGTGGAACAAGGTTACACAGAGAAAAGTGACGCGAGTGCGCATGCCCACAAGAGAAGGACCGAAGGTTGCAGCAAGATGATTATTCGAAACTCTTCTCCTGTTCTTTTCTTCCTCTTACAAGCACACACCACCACACGACCACCCCCTTGTACCTCTGCAACAGCGCCGGCTGACTTCTCGAGCTCCGCACACAGAGCTCGCCTGGCTACCTGCTTCTCAGCCAGCATCGCTTCCAGCTTGGCGATGTCGTCATCCAGCTCCGCCAATGAGGAGGCGAGGCTGGCCGACCGTTCCGACACCCCCGTGGTTTGGGCGCTGATTTGCGCCTCGGTCTCATCGCGCTCGTCTTCGAGGTTGGCACGGTCGCGCGACACGTGGCTGGTGGTTGGAGTGCATGGAAATTAGTGCATGATTTCAAGAAAGCGAAAAAGCCGGTGCAACGAAAGCATTCGAGCGCAAAAGCTTGGAAGATTTTTAAAAAAAAAGCTGCGCAAGCACTCGAGGCACCAATTACAGGTGTGGCGCTGAGCACAAGAGTACAGGTGCTTTCAATGTAAAGCTTCGTTGTCTGTCACGCACACACTTGCACCTGCGTTCTGCGGACAAGCGCTCTCGCTCGGCCACCAGCCTCGCCGCCACTTCGCCCATTTCCAGTTTCTTGGCTTCCGCTTCTTGCTGGCAAGCGGCACTGCGGTTGGCCTCGCATTCGGCTAAAGCCGATGCGAGAGCCGCCAAACTCTGCTGCTGCCGCGCCCGCCCTTCCGACACGTTGCGCCTGCCTTCAGACGCTTGGGCTTGAGCGCTCGCTAAGCCACGCCTAGCGGCCTATACCAACCAAAAACATGTGCACTTAAACGGAGCTAAGATTCGCGAACAGAGAACAATGCACACCTCACGGAACCTCTTTTTATCTCTTTCAAGATTCTCACATTCTGCAGCACGCATGGGGATCTCAATTCTCCTCATCATCTCATCATACCTCTGCGTCTGCGGCCAGCGACCCCACTTGTCCACTCAAGGCTTCGGCGCCGTCGTAGTCTTCCGCCTCGGCGAGCCTCGCTTGCCGCGCTTCCACCGCCCGGGCATCCCGCTCCGCCACCAGCAAGGCTGCTTCCCAACGGGTACAGGCGGCTTCGCCCTCTAAAGTGGCCCGATGTGCGGAAGCCAGGCAAGCTTCTTCGCATGATGCTTCTTTAGCAAACGCGGCGACTAAAGCTTGCGCTTGCATCTCAAATTCAGCGCCCGGCCGAAGCGGCGGCGGCGAGTTCTCCACAACGGCTATTGCTGCTGCGGCTGCAGCATCTGATGGCTCAGCTTCCGTACCAGAAGAAGGATTTGCGGAGTACATTGGCGGCATGAGCGGCGGTGCTGTAGCTACTGCTGCTGCTGCTGCTGCTGGTGGTGGTGGTAAAGGTTCCGCGGAATTAGTGCCTGGGGCCTGTTCAGAAGTCACCACAGCCGCTGCTGGTTCAAGTTCTGGCTTCGCAGCACTTGTGGCCCCGGTGTGGAGGTCAGCCGACGCTCCAGTGGCAGCAGTGGGCTGTGCATCCTCGACACTCTCAATTTCGGGCACAGTGGCCGTTACTCCAGCTTCTACTGCTGCTGATTCTTCTACCGGCCCCAGTGTTCCAGCAGACGCCTCTGCCTGTACAACTGGCGTGGACTCCACTGAAGCGAGCGGAGTTGACGGCACCACCGGTTCTACAGACGAGCCTGCTGCTATGGCTCGCCGAAAGGCCTCCACTTGAGACGGGCTCAGGCCGAAGTTGCTGGCCAGGTCCTGGTCTTGCAGGGACGCCAAGTCGGAGGCCGAAGCGATCCCAAACGCCTGCAAGTCTGAGTAACGGTCACTGACCCCAGCAGCCGCGAGCATTGCTTGAATTTGCTGCGCATCCTCAGAAGCAGAAGAAGACGAAACCGACGACGCTCCTTCGGAAGACGAGGTCATGTCTGCAGTAGAAGGCGCCCCCGACGGTGTCGGCACTTCAGGCTCGGGCATGATGTCGGAGATGGCGGCACTCGCAGCGGGGTCTGCCGTCAATGGTGCACTACCCGTGGCTGCTGCTGCAGCTGCTTCATCCCCACTACGAGCATAGCCCACACGCACACTCCGCTTTTTCTTTCGCACTCCGTTCCCATCGCCAGTCGGGCTGGCTAGCGAAGGCGCGGCAAGGGGCATCATCTTGTTGGAGGGGGCGCCAGGAACAATGCTAGCGAGGAGGGACTCTTCCGGACTCAGCTTCGGAACTGGCTTGGGTGGAGTTGGAGGCGACGAGGACGCGGAAACTGCTGGAGCTAGTGGCAATGGCGGTGCTTCTTCAGGCGCCGGGTCAGCGATGAAACTGAACCCGCCGCTCGTTTCAGGAGCCGGTGAAATGAAGGGAAAGCCATTTGCTTCTGCTGGCTCGGCCTCCTCTGCTGGGGCGCTGTCTTCTTCGACGGCGCTGCCACCGGCCATGAAGTTGAAAGCACTCACTGGCGCAGCTTGCTCATCTCCCGGGCCTGGCGAAGGAGTGCCTCCACCCATAAAGCTGAATGCGCTGCTTGGCTCTTGAGGCGCAGTCGAAGCAGCATCGTCTTTGGCTGGTGCTATACAGGAAGATCGAGGAAAGGCAGGCAATGGAACAAACAATGGGCTTACGGGGACGTTATGAAAGAAGAAAGGCAAGAGTATTGAAGGCAAGATTCTAGGCTTACGCACCAGCCGGCTTGGCCTTCAAAGAGAGACCCGCGAACATGCGCAGGGCAGGCAAGCAGGCAATCAATAGGACTTCTTGAGAGAATTGAGTGATTGCGTGGCTACTTTTTTGACAGGGAGGAACAGGGAGGAATCAAGGTGCTGGGGGGGGAAAGCGTGCTAAAATTTGTAGCCAGAGAATCTATCAGCTACCAAGTCTAGAGCTAAAAGCTTAGCACTAGCTCTAAACCCAGGGTTAAGCTACCGTTAAGCTAGTCTGTATCTATTTTCTGTATATTGTGAGGCTGCGACCACTGGTAGCCCCGTTGGCTATGGCTATCTAACGACCTAGTTTGCGTTCAAGGCAGTTTCTCGCTACTACTTTTTGAGGCTTCGAATTTTTCGTCGGTCAGCCTTAACTTCGAAGATTAAAGACGCCCTTACAAGCAAAAACACGATATTGTTTTGACGCAAGTTTAATCAACGCCAACCATTTAATGAGAAGCTTGTTTAACTTTGTTGCTTCGCTGCAACTGATGCTGGCGGGTCAAGGAGGTGTCACCTCCTTGATGGCCCCAAGGAGAAGAGCTGTGCGAGGGGCGACTGCCCAAGGCAGCCCACTCTCATCCATGCGAGTAGTATCAGGAATCCACCCCCCGTCAGACAATGGCTGCTCAGTCTACGACCGCAGTGCAAGTTTCGGAGTGCTTGAACTAACAGGCGAGGACCGTGCTGCTTTTTTACAGGGGCAGTGCACTAATTCGATTGTGGGGCAACCTGCTGGCGCAGCAGTCGAGGCATGCGTGCTCACTGCTCAGGGCCGTGTGGTTGACCTCATAACGGTGTGTGTGGGGTTCGATTGTCTTCGTGTCGTGGCCTCTGCTCCTAGAGTGCAGACCTTAGCAAGCCTCTTTGAGAAGCACATTTTCCCGATGGATCGCGTGTCCCTTGACGTCAAAGACTTGGCAGTCTTTAGCCTTTTAGGGCCTGATACTTTGAAAGCGGCTGAGTTGGCCATTGCAAATGTATTGATCGACTCAGGCGATGGAAGTGGTGTTGATGCATTGAAAACAATGGAACTTGACGCGGAGTCCTTAGAAGCCGCTGGGATCACGATGGTGCCTGGTTCAGGTCTAGCTGGAGCTGCCAAAGCCACCAATGGCGCCACCCTTCTAGTGCCCAAACCATTAGCCAGCGCTGTATGGCGTGTGTTATCATCGGCACCTTCCGTGAGTTTCGCTACGGCAGATCCAGGTGCTTGGACGGCAGCGCGTGTGAGCGCCGGCCGCCCAGAAGCCGACGCGGAGTTTGAAGCAGCACTTCACTTTCCGCCAACTCAACCCTCGTCACCGACAAAAGAGGGCGACGAGCCAGCTGTAGCTGACAAGCCAAAGATGAAAAAGAACGCAGGGTGTTTGCCACTTGAGCTTGGCCTCTTTCACACGGTGGACTTCAACAAGGGATGCTACATGGGTCAAGAAACAGTGGCGAAAGTTGCGAAACAGGACGCTGTGCGTCGAGAACTCTGGGGACTGGCTTGGGATGATGCTAAAAAAGAGAAGGAAGATCTTAGAAGTCATGGCATTGCTGCCGGCAGCCGCGTTTATTTGCTCCCTGACGCAGATAGCAACGACAGCAAAGACATATTAGTGGGCACGGTGACGTCAGTGGCACCGGCAATCAATGCAGCCGCTGGTACTCCATCGAGTGGCGCCAGAGCGCTGGCACTTATGAAACGCTCGTCTGCCCACGAGGGCCAGCGCGTTCGTGTGTTACAGCCGCCTTTGGAGCAGCGTGGGAACGGCGACGAGCTTGCTTCGGCTTCTCCGAGTGTTGGCCCTGGGTGGGTGGCACGGCTTGTGGACTTGCCTTACTCCAGCCGCTCTCTTTTGGAAGCAGCCTCGCCGCCCGTACAACCGTCCGTTGCCGCCGTCTCTTCGACCTCCGAGCCACAAAAGAGGAGCACCGCAGCCATCCCTGGTGTGGACCAGTCTGGAACAAATACTGCCGCTGCTGATGCCGCCGCCGATGCCGCTGCTGGCGATGCGGAGCGCAAACGTGCCAAGATCGCTGCCATGGAGGCAAAACTTGCAGCATTCAAGCAAAAGAAGAGTGGTCCTGCTTCACCTGCGAGTTCAAATCCCTCTCCAAATGCTGCATCAGCTGTTGAAGCGTCCGAAGAAGACGCGAAAGCTTCAGAAGCAGCACGAAAAGCAGCGAAGTTGGCAGCCAACAAGGCGAAATTGGATGCCATGAATGCCCGTAAAAAAGGCCAACAGTCATAAGGGAATTGATGCGCTGTAGTTTTCCCGTTTCCCGTTTGATTCTTAGGTATGGCAAAAATAAAGAGGGACTTTGGAGAAGCAGCAGTAGTAGTAGCCCCCTCCTGCCTCCTCTGCGGATGGGAATTCTGCCTTTGAGCAAAGATCTCTTGGCACGAATAAGACGGCGGCCCATCACTTCCATGGTCAATCATGCGTATGTAGCTGATCAGCTCTTGTTTCGGATCGAGCTGCGCTGTATTTCCTTTCTGCGTGTCACTCTCGACACAACCCCATCCCCGAAGGGCTTTGGGCTATGTGCTTGAACGCTGGAATGATGGAATTCGAGGGTGAGCTAAAATCCTTACACAGGCCCTAAGAGGTCCGGCTTGTTACTTGTAGCCGCCCAATTCGAAGCCGATTCCGGGCCTTTGGGGTCCTTGTTAGAATTTGGTGTAGTACACAGCACACAGTACACTATACTATACTCTCCCGTAAATGTTATATCAGCTGTTTACCGAAACAGCTACGTATTCAAACGGCTACGGCCGTATTTTCCAGGAATCGGAATGAATATGAACAGAATCAAATTACCAGAGAGCTCTAGGTTCTGTGCTGCGTGCTGCGGGAAGCAAGAGCAAGTGTTAGTCTGAGCTGTGTCCTGTGCCTGTGCCCTTCCTATACCCTGTAGTCTGTAGTCGTCTGTAGTCTGTCTCGTCTGTCTGTCTGGCATGAATTCATTCAATCCCCCCATTTCTGCACCAATCAGCTTATCTTTAGAAATCTTGCAGCTTGCTTTCGTTCTGCCCGCACCTGGTGAAGTCTTTAGCCACCTTGCCTGATCTCGGATACGCCCAGGATGCAGTCCATGGAGCCTATCGACAACGACAAGGTTGTGAATAGCACTGCTGCTATAACAATATGCACCCCTTCAGCAAAAAATTCGAATGTCTACGCAGCGCCTTACCCATGATTTAGTTTGGGCCGAGACCGGAGTTTGACCATAGCTCGTGTCAAGGAATTCGCATCAACTTCTTTGTTGAGAATGCATCCTTTGATCTCTCATGCTCTGACCTCTTAGCACATCGCGACCTAATTCGGTCTCGTATCCTTGTTTGCGTATGCGATTTGCGTTGGCTAATTAATTTCAAATATATTCAACGATTTGTTACCCCTTTGGCTGTGTGTATAGTACATGCCGATGGTTGATGAGGACTACAGCGAACCATCACCACCAAAGTGCTTCAAAATGCGCCGCCGCTGCTGCGGTCGCTTTTACTGCACACTCTGGTGCTTTCGCCGTAAGACCGACCGGCTAAACTTTGCAGTGCTGGTGATTGGCGTGGTGAGTTGCCCCTTCTTGAACCTGTCGAACGGAGATGCTTCTTGTGAGGTTTATGGAAGCTATACTTGCTGGGGCCTAAGTTATCTTTAACTGTTGATTTAGCAAAGCACAGCGCCGACATAGTTATACTTCTTTTGGCATTGAGCGAGATTCGCTATACTCTTGACGTAGTTTACGATCTACTCGCGTGTTCACAGGTGGGTTTAGCGCTCGCGTTCATCATTCCCGCCCTTCTCAACCTGCTCTTGAAACAAGCTGTCACAGAAGGGATTACGCTAGGGTCGGAGAGTGCAAGTGGCTACGCTGGCTGGCAGGTTGCGGATCAGCCGCAGTCCAAGGACGACCCTGTCATTCACTATGACCTCTAGTAAGTTCCATACTTCCTCTCTCTCTTTCTCTAGCTTTTCTTTTCCCCTCTCTCTAATTTCGTATCGTGCAGACGTAAAGCAACCAAGTACAAAAAACGCGCACACGTGTCACGCTCGCTACAGTATACATTAGAGCTTCTGCGTGCTACACCTTGCTACCACGTGCACGATTATATGGTCTGGACGCAACACTTGAGCTCCTCGAGCGCCAATTATGTGGTCCTCTTTTCTTTTCCTTTACCCCGTTCTGTTCTAACTCTCCTCCTACCCCCTTCCCCCGCCCTCGTATTGTGAATTGTAATGCATGTGGCCCATCATCAGCCTGTTCGACGTAGTGAACGCGAACGAAGTGGTCTGCAACGGCGATGGTGGGCCTTATGAGCGGCGCTCCGCCGGCAGCCAGGAACCTTTGCCCGAGTGCCCGGGCGCATCACCTGAGCTCGTCGAGCGGGGGCCTTACGCGTACAATAAGGTATATCCAACTTCTGCTCAATGGCCCCCTCCTCTATTTCCCTTTTTCTTCTCACGTATGCGCCTTCAATTCTTTTCCCTTACGCGCACAGCTTTACAGCTTTCTCACATCAGCATCTTATTGGCTTTAAATTACAATAGCACTTACCTTTTGACACTGTGCTTCACCTCAGCTCATCGGTACATCTAAGCACCTCACATTCTTTGCCCACCGCCACCATCACCTTTGCACAGTTGTGGCGGCGCTTCGACGTGGAGTGGTCTTCGGACGGGTCCCAGCTCAGCTACGAAGAGCAAACTTACTACGCGTGGGACCAAGCACGAGCAGGGCCTGGCCTCAGCCCCCAGGACGTGATTACCCAGCCCTCCCTTGCCGCCAACGTGGTGAAGAACTTGCTTCAAGACTTTGCGTCTGGCACTGCGGGCACTGCGGGCGCTTCTAGCGCTGCTGCTGGAAATAGGTCAAAGGAGGATGGCAACAGGCGTACAACGACGGCCGAAGAAGGAACAGAAGGAGGCAGTCCAGCAGCGTTACTGCGCGCCGGAGTAGCACGAGCTGCTGCAGCGGTGCGGGCAGGGAAGATTCCGTCGGACATCTCGTCTTCTGCTCCCTTCAGAAGTGACAGTGCTGCCAACGGCGAGGATGAAGAAGAGGTGTCTCGCTACGGTAGCAGTGGCCGAGGGAATCGGGGCAGCAGCAAGAAGGATGACGTCATCAGACAACGGGCAGAAGACGGCGCTCGGGCCATTGAAAATTTGGGAGCTGCCGTGATCGCCGCTTTTGAAGCTTCCAACGGACAAATACTAGCAACTAGCGACAGCAGCAACAGTGGCAGTAGCAGCAGCAGTGCGAGCACTAGTCCTTCTGAAGGAAGTGCAAGTAGTGAAAGTGACGGCGGGAGTGAAGACAGCAACGTGTTTGGCGGTGATGGGTGGCGCTTACTCCTCAAATTGCTCATGTGCGCCGCGCCGCCTGCGGGCGACTCGCCTTTTCACTCGAGGTGTGTGTGCGCATATCTTGGATGTGTGCATGAGCGCGAGTGCCCTCTTTCATAACGAAGCAAGCTATTTTTGCTTTTGTTTGTCCCTGTAATGTGGAACTCTGAGATTGCTTACACCTGCATGATTCAAATTGAGGGTCTAAACATGTTTTGCACAGAAGTTTCATTTCAAGCAAGTGCTTTCTCATCGTGTTTCTTGTGTGTGCTTGCGTGCCTACTTACACAGGCCGATGCATGACTTGTACTGGGGCTACTGGGGCGATCCTCTCATGTCGTTGCTGGCTGCTGCCATCTCCGCCTCGGGTACTCCTTATCAGGTAAATGCACCATCACCCTTATATATGTATTTTTTTTCTCCTTTTAGCTGCGTAATTTTTCCGCCCTGCCTTGTTTTCTCGTCTCGTCTCTTCACTTTTCTTGGTTTTATGGGCTTCGCAGTCCTACCTCCCCGGCTTCGCCACCAATTACACGACGGAAGACGACGCACGGAGGCGAAGCAACGGCCCTACTGTCATTGACACCGGCACCAAGGACGTCAGCGACATTCACAACTAGTACGTGGTCGAAACGATCTTGTGTTTTCATTTTGTTTGGATTCTTCGCATTTTGTGCTTCTTCTGCTATTTCGTTTACTTGAACAGTGCACGAAAAAAAATAAACGTTCTTTTCTCCCTGTCGCAACGATGACTTTTTTCCCGCTACTTCCCTCTTCACCTTTCTCTCTCCACTTGCCGCTTCACTGCTTTCTTACCGCTCTTCATTCTCATCGTCATCTCTTGCAGCGTTGCTTACGAAGGCATGTCGGAGCTTTGGGTCTGCTTAGCCCCCGACACCACCACTGGGAGCGAAAGCGACCAAATTGTGGCCGTGTGCCCTCCCTTTGACCAGAGCTGGTCTCAAGACGAAGCCGAAGCCAACGGCTATGTTGTGCCGTGGTTGGACCCCTCGAAGGTTTGCGTACCATACGTAAAGGAAGGGAGACATAAATTGATGCAGATACCAAAGAGTTTCTTCTCTTTGCATTTGTTTGTTATGTTTTGAATTGTCTTCTTTCTTTTCGAACTTTCCTTCCTGATTCAAGTGTTCGTCTGCCAACCTCTATGTTATTCCAACCAATCGATGTATTCTATTCTACTTTACAGGTGCCCATTACGGGCTTCAACGACGCGTCCAACTTTGCGCCATTCCACGGTCCACCGGTTCCAGGCGCTCCCTTGCCGAAAGGCTGGCAGAAAGAACAGCGGAAGGTGAGTTGGAAGAGCTAAGCAGAAGGAGTCGAGGGAGAAGTAGGAGAAGGCAATCGGGGAGTAATTGAGTTTGAAATACTTCAAAAAAAATCAAAAGAACAGGGGTTTGTGTGCATTTTGTTTTAAAATGAAGGCTTTACATTCACACTTTCCCTATTCCTACTTGTGATTATACAGGTGTTTATCAGTGACATTTACCGGTCGTTGCTCCTCAACCATTCGTCCACTTACGAGTGGCGGGACATCACCCTGAGCCGTCTGCAGCTCCGGCTCGACGATCTCGAAACTGCCAACTGCTCGTGGGCTTGGCCTGGCGACGGAAAGCACTGCAACGAGGTAGGCACGTGCTTGTGTGTGCTTGCTTTTGTGGATGTTCGGTGAGCTGTGGTCTAATATATACCTGCACTGGCCACCGTGTTGTTCCTACGCTCGTCTTTCATTTCATTATCTCGCTTGATATCATGCTTGGTAGGCTTTTGACTTACTAGTAGCTAGGTGATTGATTGATGTACTCATTCTTCAAATCAATTCTATTCTGTTCTATGGCGCAGGCCAACGCCGGATACGACAGTTTCGGGCCTTCAGGACTATTGAACATGAGCCATCTGTCAGGAGGCGCGGAAATCTTTGCGAGCAAGCCTCATTTCTTGGACGGCCACCCTTGGTGAGTTCGAAATAAAAATAAAGACATAGGAGTTGAATAGAATTTTTTTGGAAGTGACGGAAGTCGAAGGGAAGGAATAAATGGCGCGATTCACTAAATGTAAACCTAAAATTATTCTAATAAAACACTTCTCAGGCTGGTGTCGCAATTTAAAGGCGCGCTCAAACCCAACGCAGAGATTCACGACACATACATTGACATCGAACCATTGACAGGAGCGCCTTTTCGGATTGCCGAGCGCCTTCAAATCAATATGGTATGGAAATGAATTACTTTGTTTTCATTCATATCGCAAACAAATACTTGTTCGGTTCCCATCGAAGTTCGAGCTGAGCATTTCGTTTTCGCATTGATGCAAAGAAAATGAACCTGGACCCTTTGATTTTGACCGTAAATGTCCATTCTTTTCACCCTACCATCAAGGTGGTGGGCGACTGGGCCCTTCCCGCTGCTCCCTTGTACGACTATTACGGCTGGGACCCGGCGGTCGAGCACGATAAAGCCGCGGCAGGACTTCAATTGGCGTGGGTAGCAGTGCGCAAAGCAGCCATAGCTGGCGCGGAGGTAAACGTTTGGTGGCCTTAATTAAACCTCTTGTGCTGCTGCTTCAAGTGTCCTTTCGAATAAGCTTTTGGGCTTGGCGTCGTCTCAGAGGTTGCCTTCTATATTGTTATGATCTTACGTTCGAGCTGAACTTATTTGAATTGTTCTCTCGCGTTTGTTTCTTCTGGTGCTTTCTTGTTCTATTTCCATTCCCTTGTCGCTAGGCTGCCATTTCAAACGCTCTCTTCGGTGACGATGGCATTTGCCCGACTGCAGCTCAGAAGCATTTTGAGACCTGTTTGGATCACGTTGAGACCATTGGAAAGGTGGGCTGTGTGTGTATGCTGGCTTAGCAAAAACTCTTTACTTATTCTTGTCCTGACTTCCAATTAGATTTTCATGTATATTCCTCGTAACTTTATTTCGTCACTCTAGATATAGTGTAAGCAACTTAGAGCGCCTAACACTCAGCATTGGATGTGTGCCGTATGCATAGGTGATTTTGAACGCCACCAAAGAGTTCTGTTCGCACGTCCAGCCCACGATGCCCCCCTCGCCTCTGCCCTCAGCCGCGCCGTCTGCCTTGCCATCGATGTCGCCTTCGAGTGCTGCTGCTGCGGCTTCTACTCCTGCTACTAATTCGGCCAATGATGCTGCTTCTGTGCTCAGTGCCGACTCATCGAATGGGCGTCGCCAGGCCGTGTTGCATGGAAGTTCCGGTGGTTCCACGTATGAGGTGTGCCAAGCAGCTGACGCAGCTTACGAGCAGTACTTAGCCGATGGACAAGTGCGCCAAGGCCTGGAGAACTTGCACGAGTACTGCTTGGACAACGATTGCGAAGCTTTGGAAGCCGATGCGCGATCCGCGGTCAAGCAGCTCTTCGAAGACAATTGCTGGGATGCTAACGATGACGATGAGAACAGTATTGAGGGTACGGTGTTGTGCGACGCCGCAAAAGCCGTCGCCAATGGCGCGGCCTCAGTGTTGAAAGGGGTCGCTACTTTCTGCCAAGGCGGGCCCTGCGAGCTCATCGCCGCCCTTGAACACATTCACCAACCTCCCTGTGTGGCGCTAGCAAACCGCCGCCAGAAACACGTGGCGTTAAACCACAGCATGTGCTCTCAATTGGACGCGTTTACCACGGCGTTGATCGAAGAGCAGTGCCGCCCCGGCCGCAATTGGACCAACCCCACCCCTGTAGGTCCAGATCCGATCTTTGAGGAGTCCATTTGCAAGATTGTTCACGAAATGGTTTTAGAAAACGACTTTGACGACGACGCCAAGCCGCAGTGGTCGAACTGGGAGATCGACTTCCATCATGGAGTGTTTTGGAAGAAAGCAGATGCATACTGCTCCAAGAATTTGAAGCAAAAAGGAGAGTGCAACGTGGTTGCTCAGAAAGCTCAGAAAGAAATTCTAGCCTACTGCCCCAACGCGAGTTTTGCTAACGGCGGCAACAGCGCACACCATGCACTGGACTATGACAGAAGAAGTAGCAATGGAGAAGGTGGTACCCAAATGCGCGCGATCTTTGATGGCAGCATCAGCACATCCACTCTGTGCGCCGCTGCCGAGTTCATCAACCAAAACTGGGAATCCATTGACGGAGTTTTGGTCAAGAGCGAGGCCGCTTACCGAGCAGTGTGCAACGAGTCAGCGAGCATTTGCGATGTGAAAGCCATCGCCGACGTGCGCGCTAATATAACGTCGAAAGCACTGGCCTTTTGCAACGCCACGAGCTTCAACTTATCAGCCGCTTTTGCGGACGACGATAAGAATGGTAACGACGACAACGACGATGCGGTCAAAAATCACCATCATTGGGCTCGCCTCGCCGCACAATGTCCTAATTTGATAGCGAAAGCGCAAAGTGCGGTGACATCATACTGTGACCATTCGGCCCCTTTTGAATGCGCGGTCGTGTCGTCGATTCCGTGGGGTGAGGTACCCTTTGACGATGACGGTGGCCCTGTGCTATCGTTCTTGGTAGACTCCGTCGTACCCAAGGTAAGGATAAGGCACGCACTCGCACACACAAATAGTTTTTATAACTTCATTCTGCGATCATATTTTGGATTTTTTAATTAAACAAGAGCTCGATACTTTTGTCGTGTCTTTTTGTTACAACGCTGTGAATAAAATAATGGCCTTAAATTATTTGGACTGTGGCGTATGTGTTTGCATGTGTGTGGTTTATGTGCGCGCTCTATGCTATAGATTCACAATCTCACTGCGGCCCTTCGTGAAAAGTGCCTTGGGCCTTCTTCGAATGGCAACAACAGTAACAATGATGGAGACAGTGTGCCTGCATGGCGAGAAGAAGCGTGCGCGAACTTGAATGCTTTAGTTGTAGACGAACTGTCGTTTGCCTTCAAAGCAGCAGTCGAAGCCCTCGATGAGCTTTTGCCGGCCTTCAATTTGTCCTCCGTGGTACGTGTGTGAGTGGTCACTTTTGCATCCAATCAGGCTGAATCAGGCTGAAATGGATCGAATGAAAGGCGTGCTTCGTGTGCATCTTCACATATACTGAAAAAATAACGAATCAAAAGACAGACGAGAGAACGCTTTCAAATGCATGAAGCTTTTTTTGTCGTGTATTTTCGTAAACCTATTTTCTCTTTATTTGTTTTTTTTTAATCAGGTGGCCAGTGCAGGAGATTGGCTGACGTGTTCGTTGGGCGAAAGCCAATGGAACGATTTCCCCACCAACGGTGCTCCGGGGTACTTTGTGCCACTGTCTTGGGCTAACGAATGGATGGACTTGCCGGAATCGTTTACGGACGGATTTACCGACGAGGTATTGATGGTTGGCGGGGAAGATAGGGATGGCTCATTGATTTTTGCATTCGGCGTACGTGCGAGTTTATTCTTCACAAAACTAGTTTTTACTGATTCACGTGTCTCTCGCTTTCTTCTTGTCAATTGTATTCACTCAGGTGGTGTCGGTGCAATTGGTGGGTGCCTCGGCGTATTTTTGGTGCTTGGTGCTGGCTGTGGTGTGTATCTTGATGGCAGCTTTGAGCGTGCTCGCACGCCACTTGACCCGAGCGGACTACCAAGATGAGGTTTGTCCTGTTTATCTATTACTTCATTCGGTTTCATAATATCTTTTCTCTCTCTTCCTATTCATCTCGAGCGCTTGTCTTTACGAAGGAATGCCCCAAAATGCTGTAAATTGAAAACTTGCCTGCATGCGTGTACTTCTTTAGTGCTTCAACGCTTTGGTGTGCGGTGTTTACGTCTCCTTTTTTTTCCTTGTCGTCGTTGTCTTGGCCCACGTGTACTGCAGGAGCGATTGCTGAACCGTGAATTAGTTGCGCGCAAAGATCAGCCCTCGCTCTTCGCCGGCACTGGCCTAGTACCCGAGCATGCGTTGCATTTGAGTGGCGGCTTACTCGACTACCAGGACCTCGGCCACAACGACCAGTTCATGGCACAAGCCATGTTTGACCTTGACAGCAACCCAGACCTCGATTACGACGCCAGCGCAGGACACAACAACAGTTCAAGCGGCGGCGGCGGCGCTTCTGGTAGTGGCGGCGGCAGTAATGCTGTTGAGGAGAGTTCAGGAGCATCGAACGGCTCTGGCGGAGGTGGTGGCTTCTTCTCGTTTGGCAAGAAGAAAAAGAATGTGTCTTTTGGGCGTCAAAATGACCCCAAATCGAGCGCGTGGGTGTAAAATTATGGAAACTCTGCAGCTTTAACAACTCCAGACCCCCAGTTCGTATATGTCCATGTCTGTTTGTCATATATGATTAACTCCCGTGAAGACGCATGCTGTGTATCGTTTGGCATGAGCGCCTGAACCTTCATGACTTGCGCGCAACGCACGCGCGTGCACTTCTGCCCGCAGCACTGGCTTCTGTGTCATCTGGGTTTGTATTAGTTCGAGTTCGAGTTCATGCCGGCGTTTAGGAATAGGTTTTAGTGATATATTTTTCCTACTACATGCTTGTGGATAAATTATTTCGGTGGACTTCTTGTTGAGCGCGAGTAAGGGCATTTCGAAGGATTTAGATGAGATCAGATGAGTGGATCGCCATTGCCAAGGACAGGTCGAAGTGGAGACAGCTGACTCGCTCCATTCCCAAACCTCCTGATGCCTGATGGCTGAAGGACACCTCGAGAGTAAATGATTACAATTTCATTACGCAAAAGGACACTCAGCCCAGTCAGACTTGTTCTGTAGGTTACATTTTTCTGTTGCTATTTGCCACAGTGGTGTTTCTTTGTATTTTTGGGGAGTATTAACTAGACTAGACTAGACTTCTTGTTGTACACTGCTTATGATTAATTGAAGAGGCGATTGGCATGCATATAGCAGACAGCTGAAAAGCTCATGCCCAAATGCAAAAAAAGAGAGGAATGTGAACTATTGAGCACCCTGCTCCCGGAACCCCCGTATTTTACTTCTTGGGCAAATTTTGGCAGACCGAATACCGGCAGCCGTTCCAGATCCACACATTGGCAGCCCATTTCGTGCCGTTGAGCACTGGGCAGCCGCCGTGTAAGCTGAGTGGGTCGAGGGTACCATCCGGCTCCTGCAGCGATGATGAGAATGAGTGCGCGCATGCACAGGTAGAAACCCCCAAAAAATAATATTGAATGTATTTGAACGGGGATGATAATAAATTTAGAAATTATTGAAAGTAGATTTGCCCAAAAAATAGAGGCCTGGCAATATGGGCCATGTGACCTCACCTGAGAGTAAAACAAGAGCGCGTCGCCCTTTTTGGGGGGCACCGCAAAACGGCTCCCGCACTCCTGGGTCATTTTGGACTCCCAGCTGCTGACGTCACCCAACACCCCACTGGCCATCATTTCTTGACGTGCAGCTGCTGACGCTGCCTGGTGAGTTGCTTGCGACGGTGTGGGCTCAACTTTTGGAAACACGGTTTCGCCGCCCGCCTTGATTGTGAGAGGAAGAAGAACAACAACAACAAGATTCAAGTGCGAAAACGCAACGTACCTAGTCAGAACAAACGAAGCCAAAGCTAACACCACCCTCACCAATCGTTCTTCACCGAAGGAAAGCAAAGTTATTCCCTACCAAACTCTCATTCACTCTCCCCACTGTATTATCTCTCAAGGTACTACCATCTCTTTTCTCCTCTGTCCAACCACATCTACCCATGATTCCAACTTCCTCCTCCCAGTCTTTTACCTCCACGTCGCTCAGGTACAAAAACACCGTCGCAAATCGGTTGGTGCCGCCGTCGCGGGAGTCCCAGTTGTGGTCGGCAGAGGTTTTATACGCGAAATAATCCGTATGGGGCACGTAAGCTTGCTTGGGGGCGTACTTGAGCACTTGAATGCCGTCCGACTGGCCCTGTATTGTGCACACGAGCAAGTTTGAGGAAAAGGGCTGCGATCAAAGAAGCTAAACCAGATAACTAGCTGGTGGACAGGTGCCCATCGAGCGAAGTGTAAAACTTCGACACTATACGGAATTAAATAGAAGAAGAATCACGATAACGCAGAATTCAGATTAGACTCCGAGCAGCTAAAGCACACAACGAGTAAGTGAACAGCTATCCATTGAAGTTAATGAAAGAAACCAACAAATTCTCCCTCCTTCCTTCTCCCTTCCCATCCTAGACTCCTTTCTTCCTCTTCCATTGAACAACGCACCTCGAAGTACGGGTCAATTTTTGCGAGAGCAAAGGCACGGCGCTTAATAGCAGCGCTGGTGGGACTTGAGACGTCGAAGCCGTTCAGAGAGGTGCGCTTCGAGTTGGTAGAAGCTTCGCCACCTTCCGTCCACGATTTATGGCCCGTAGTGGAAGGCCGAAGCGCGTAAGGGTTCGCCTCCGTGTCCTGTGGAGTATGTAAATAATATATATATTGGGGGATGCATTGAGACACAGACTTGATTTGTTTTAAAGAGAAGAAAAGTTGACGAGACCTAAGAGGGTTAGATGCAAAACGGAGGCGAAACCGAGCTCAAAACAAGCTGAAGCCGCAAAACACTGACAAACTTTGACAATACCTGCGCAAAGTTCACAAGCGCTTCTGCTTCTTCGTCGCTTAAGAAATTGTGCACGTAAAACACTTTCGGGCTCGTGGTAAGGGTCTCCAGGGTCACTGGGTGGTCTTTACCACGGGGGTACGGCTTCAGGTCTGCAAGCTCCACCTGGTGGCCTACACCTCGCGGCGGCCATACGAAAGGCACGCCGCCGTCTCCGTCGCGCTCCAGAAGCCACTCGTTACCGTCGCTGCTGCTGCTAGCACCGTCACTGCTGCTGCTGCTAGGACCGTTGCCACTGTTGATAGCTAGCTTGTTGTTGCGCTTGCGGCGGCTTGTAGGCGTGTGTGGCGGGTCAAGCAGCACTTTAAGGACGTATCCGCGGGCATCCTTGTTGGCGAAGCCTGCATTAGCGACGGGGGCAGCTACTAAACCCACTTCACTTTTGGCGTGTGCAAGGAGAGCTGACCATGACTTGAGCGTTGCTCCCGTTGTAGCTTTCATAAATCGGCCTTTCGCTACTTTAGGCTCTGTCCATTGCTTAAACATTGCTTCGTTCAACCACAAAGTCCCATTTCGCGTCGCGCTCTCGTCTTCGTCGCTTCCTGCTCGAATGACACGCAGCCAGAGGCCAGGCGCATCAGCGTCGACAACAACCGCCTCTAATTCACTCTTGCCCCAATTTAGCACGTCTAGCGGCGATTGGGAAAAAACACCCAAGGCGATGGCAACGAGAAGCACCACGACGGCCAGTGACCACGAACGGTCAGAGCTCTTGGCAGCGCTTTTTTCAACCTTAGCCGTCGACGGGGGTCGTTTCTTTACCATACTAATGTGAAATACGCAGCTCTTGAAGCGGCTGAGACAATATTTGAATGGTGAAATAATTCAAGCTATGAACCAAGGCTACCACTACCTTGCGTGCAGGAAGTCAGTGACAAATATGGATTTGTTCGTGGCGACTCCTGCCTCAATTTCCTTCTACGTGAGCACAGTCCGTTGGCACAATAGGCGAGGGAACTAGCAATTTATTGCGTAGCGGCCTAGCTAGTGAAGCGAGCTCAGCGAAGATGTTGAAAGCCACTCTCCTCGTCGTGGTTGACCACAGAGTGTCTGTGGCTAAGTAGCTCTTCTGTACAGAGGCTTGATAGCTTGATTGATGTTGGCTCGTTGTTGGCTCATCTCGAAATCTCGACCAGTTCAGCGTTCACCGTTTAGCACGAGCAGAAAATATCCCCCTGTATTAGGGTTCACGCCAATCATATCAAGGCAAGCTCGGTTGAAAAGTTCAAAAGCCCCGCGCTCCACTGCTCGCTCCATGAGGAAGCGGCAACAAAGCCATCCATCCACCTGACTTAGCCTTTAAACAGCCTAGCTATTTTGAACAATTTATCGTGCTATTCATCTCACATGAGAAGTTAAAGTTATGAGCGTTTAGCCGGCCCATTCTCGCTCCTACTAAAACAGTGCCTGGTAGAAATGCTATACAACATTAGTGCCTACTCTAGCTAGTATTGTGAGGAACTCTGACTTACTACTGCATTAAACATGCTCCCGAATGCTAATCCTAAAGAGAAAGCAGTACTTTTTCATGCCAACGACTTTGACTACGATGAATTCGTCGCAGCGCAAGAAGATGGCCCGACGAGTAACTTGCCGGCTATGATGCCAACAGCGGAGGCTGAGGCGCTGCTAGCGCAAGCGGCAGGCGACGCCAACTGGGACGCTTTCTATCAGCGGGAAACTGATCCATACAAGCCGCGCCGGTATTTAACGGCCGAGTTTCCGGAGCTCCTGCAGACGGAAGTTGCAGATACCGTGCCCAAGAGCTGCACTGCACAATCATCTTTACCGCAATGGCTCCCAAAATGGCTGCGAGGGTTTGGAAATGAAGCCAGAACACATGAACAGTCAAATACCCGTGCTCCGTTGCTTTTGGACGTTGGTTGCGGCTACGGAAGTGCTCTCCTACCTCTGCTCAAGGTTTGTTTATGACGCTCAATAAATGTTTGAACTGTGCATTCTTCAACTTCAGATGATTTATTCTATGGTGATCGTTCGGATAGAACTTTTTTTACTCTACTTTCACATGGTGATGTACCGTTGCTGGCTGTATCGCTCTGCTATGTCAATATGTTTAATCCATTCCCCCCCCTACACACCTCAGGAGAACAAGCACCTTCGAGCAGTAGCGTGCGACCTCTCTGCTACAGCCATCGGACTCCTGAAGACTTCGCTCAAAAGTGCACCATCCTTTGAGACACGCGTTCGGGCGCGCGCATGGGACATCACTCAAGGCCCTCCGTCTGAACTTTTGCCGCCTTCGTCTCTCTGTACCACCACCGAGAATGGCTCGAATGAAACTGCAGCTGAGAACAGTGGCAACAGCACAGCGGCGGAAACAGCGGATTTGGCACTGTTGGTGTTTACGCTAAGCGCGGTAATTGGGCCAAAGCGAAAGGCGTCTATGATATGCAAAGGAAGGCTAGGTCGAAATATTTACGGTGGAAATTTATCACATTAGTATTGATCTATTTAGGTTCCTCACCTTTTTCTTGTTCGTTGCTTCCTTCAACCCGTCCCCAGATTCTAGTTTACTCACCTTCTCAACGCTCCCTTCCTGGTTTTGATTTTCGTTGACTCCAGGTTAACCCTGCCCTCCACGTGTCAGTGCTGAAAAGCTTAGCTGGCGTACTGACTCCGGGTACAGGGATCATTTGTTTTCGGGACAGAGCGCGCTATGACAAGACCATGCTTCGCTCCAAGCGCCGAATCGGTGACTCGACCTACGCGCGCGACGACGGCACGTTAGCGCATTACTTCACCACTGAAGAGGTTAACACACACACACATGTAACACTCACTAAAGCAGTTCAACTGGTCGCGATTTGTAGTTTCTTTTGAACACAATTTTTATCCCTTTTGTGTTATCATTTTTCTTGTGTCCTTCGTATTTGTTTCGGCTTTACCAGATAACAGCCTTGGCTGCAGCAGCAGGACTTGAACTTCTAGGGTCAGCCGAGTACTGTACGGTGTGTATACTAATATGGTTTTAGCCACCAAAATAAAAGTCATCTCCTCAGTTGCGTATTTCACGTCTCTGCCTAAATTCCTGCACGTTGCTACCGATGGACTTATTTTGCCTTCCTCTTTTCGTGCTTTATTCATGTTTCACTTTATTGCCGTTAGGTGCGCCAACCCAACCGTCGCAAGGGCACAGTCATGAACAGTTGTTATGTGCACGCAAAAATGCGCAGGCCCCACGCCACTGCCGCCGCTGCTGCTGAGCCTCCATCTCATGAAATAAATTCATCTTCTCCTCCAGGCCCTGAACCTACTACTAAAAACTCCAACAGCGCCAGCGCCAGCGGCAGCGGCAGCAGAGGCAACGGCAACTCAGCGGCCGGAGGGGACAACACAGAGAAAGCGAAATCCTCGGTCATGGGAGCAAGAGCGACTCCGCCCTGGGCATTTGGGCTCTTCACTGTGGTGCTCGCAGCTGCATCGGCAGCTCTCACAGTAAATATGATGCGGAAGCAACGCACCCGGTTCTAATTTTGACGTCTCCGACGTGGATGTCTGTTATTTCTGCTTCTTCTTGCTGCCGTGCCACCTCCCAGTTGATCAATTATCGTATTCCAGTGCAGTTCAGCTTCGCGAGCGATTAAGCACCATCGCAATAAGAAAGATAAAAGCCAGAACCCCCTGATTGTTACAAATGCACTTCTGAAATAGAGACTGGATACGAAGCAGAAAAGAATGAATCTCAATTCTGATCAATGTGGCTGGTGGTCTGGTGGCCTGATCTGAGGATGCTGATTGGTCGAAAAATGATCCGCTTTGAAGTTTCAGCGAACTGCTGTGACATCGAACTGAAGTGCAAAAGCTACGCCGCTACACCGTTTTGGCTCAGTCCTCAGAGCAAGGTTGCTCAGAGCACCTACCAGGACCAGACTCAAATAACCAACAAAAAAAAACCAACAAAAATGCCTCATTCGTGGCAAAATCTATTACTACTAGGCCTAGTGCCATGTGCTTCAGGTTGGTCGCTTCGGCAACCATCCGTCTTATTACGGAAATACTCTCATGCTGCTGTGGTCAGGGATCCGACACCTATCGGTACAGTATCGAAGTGTGAGGGAATGCAACCTAGAAGGCGAGTAGCCTTGAAAGCTGTGCAACAAGGGTGGGGCAGTCTGCCCGAGGACATTGACGGCTGCAGCTACTGGTGGACTGAGACCGACGATGAGGTTCGAACAATTGATTGCTTGATTGCTACAGTAGCCACGTCGAAAGATTCCAATCCTACATATCAGGATTGCTTGATTGCTACAGTAGCCACGTCGAAAGATTCCAATCCTAGACATTCAATACAACGATTGCTATGAGTATTAGTTTATGTATATTTTTTCATGGTCCATTCCTCACTCGTTTGAATAGATTATGGTGCGGTTACCAGTTCCTGAGGGCACTCGGGCCAAGGATGTATCCATGCAACTCACCTCAAAGCGAGTGAAGCTCACTCTCAGCAGCGGCGGCAGTGAAACCATGTTGCTCGAGGGAGAGCTCCGCGGCAAAGTGGAAGTGGATGGTTCTTATTGGTCCATTGAAGATTTACCTCCAGGCTGTAAACCGACCAGACCTGAGCCTGAAGTAAGTGACAGCGAAGGAGCGGACAACCTCGGTGACGGCATGGACGGCTCTGATAGCAGCAGCGGTGGCAATAGCGACAGCAGTAGTGAAAGTGATAGCAATGCTAGTGGTGAAAGTAGCCCACCACCGGACACACGGCGGTTTGGAGATGGCGGAGGGCGCACCGTGGTGCTCACGATGGAGAAGAAAGAAGGCGGCGAATTTGACCCAGAAGATTGGATGGGCGTCGTGCTCGACGTTCGCGAGAATCAAGCGGTGTCGTCTTACGAGTTGCCAGAAAGGGAAGAATTCGACATTGACGAGTACATCGAATCCATGGGCGGCTACAACGAGAGCCTGGTGGACAAGACGATGTTTTCCGACATTTCTAAGAATTTGGCGAACGATTTGATGAAAAGCGGCCTGTTGAAGGATGGGGATGCCAACATGACGGACGTGCCGCCTGACACCGAAGCTCAAGTGGTTGATAGCCAAGTTGCTATGGACGAAGGAGAAGAAGACATTGCTGCTATTGACGACGTAGCACCTGCGGCACCTAGCAACCCAGCAAATAAAGCTGGAAAGAGTCTCACGGTTGCGGCACTCAAAGCTGAACTTTCTGCTCTTGGCCTTCCAGTCAGCGGCAACAAAGCAGCGTTGGCGGAACGTTTAGCCAGCGCCCAGGGCGATGCCGATTCAACGGTGGAGTAGATGATCGCTATTGGGCTGTTATTATTGTTGAGAAATATGATGACTAAAAGATCACTATCGGGCTGTGAACTGTTATCAATATTCAACATCAACCCGAAACTTATAACAATTACCAATTCCCACTGCAATAATCATGCCATATATAATTTCCATCAAAACCACACCAATAAATCATAAATCATATGGTGAATGATTTAGACAGCTAGATAGTGATTTGGATAAGTGGTTGCAATTAATAGAGCCGCTGTGAAATAATCGATACATCGAAAAAACTACTTCAGTCGGATACATAATTTTGCGCCTGAGCGACAAAGCGCAAAGCGGCATGATGTGAGCAATTCCACGTAAGTGAGGTGTCTCTGCCCCTGCTTCAAAATCTCTACTCATAACGTATAGGGCAATCTTCGTCCGAACTAATTCCTCTCTCGCTACACTCGGCGTTGAAGTGCGCAACAGCGTGTTCGTACACTTCACTGTCAGCGGCGTCTTGGAACGCGCTTCCCAATTCAGCCGGGTCGTATCCTCGTGGCTGTTTGGTCACTAACTTCACACTGTCCTCCTCCAGCGTAGATTGTAAGGTGCCCGGGGTGATGGACGCAAGCTGCTCTGAGAACACGAACCGCTCACCAGTCATGATGTGGTTGAAGAGGCACATCGGCTTCCGCCACTCGGATTGAATGCCAACGAACAAAAACCGGTCCAGCCGTTGCTTGGCTGCGCTGACAAACACTGGCGGAATCTCCGAGATGCGTAGGGGCGACGTTGAAAACTTGGACAGGGACATTTTTTGGTGCGGCTGCTACCACGAAAAAGCGTCCTGCTTGGTCGTCACCGTTGACCCTTGTTTTTGCAGACCCATGGACCAACACCCGTAGCCGAGAATCATGCGGGTCATGCAGCCTGTTGGGGCCACAATAAGGAAACCGGCGTGAATTTGCCTAGAGGTGCACACTGACTCTCCTAGGGTTAAACATTACCAGAGCGCTGTTTATTCATACAAATTTTCCAGTCTACGTATATTTACCAGTTAAGCCAGCAACGTAGCTTGGCTTTTGGTTGTTTTTCTTGATTGCAGTTTTGATGGCTTGATATTGCCACTTCGCCCAACCCCAATCCCAAAAACAGCAGAGTTTCTCTTGCCGAAGGTAGTAGTATGAGGTGAGCAGGGGCTGTGTTGGAACACGGACAATGGTGACTGTGTGCTTCAACTGGTCGTCGTCCCATGTCGTGTTCAATGCCTGGTGAACCCAGTCAAACACTCGCGTAGCATGCAGAGGGTAATTCCGAGTTGATACCTCGAAGCTAGTTCCCGTCTTTGGCACGTGCAGCCAAAACAGCGGAGTGCTCCTATTTCCAGGGGCACGGTGTGCTGCTTTAAGAAAAGTTTTTCGCTGTGGGCATCAGCGTTAGATGCACCGCCGCTAGTATTGCCAGAAGTTTTATTTGTGCCCGCCGCTGAGGCTGCTACATGAATTGGTCTCTTGCCCGCAGCATGAGGCGTACCTCTACTTGGGCTCTTCCTTTTAATTTGTATAACGCATAACACACATCCTAGAAGCTGTGCCCAAGCCAAGACTAAACACCAACGGTACCTTGGATTCGTTATAGATTTGTCCATGGGGAAAAATTCTTCTTCTGTAGTTGGTGCGAGTCGGTGGGTGGGTTGTGTGCTTGTGTGCGTTGTGGTTGTGTTGTGTACAGAGCTTCGCCACAGCTTCATAGCAGAGGTGCAGAGGCTCGTCGTTCGTCGCATGCAAATCATTCGACCTACTGCTAAATTATTACAAACTTGCTAGTTTACTAGGTTCTTTGATTTTTTGTACGAGAAGCCGAGAGCCGGGTTGTGTGGTCTTCGGGTCTTCAGATAAGTAAACGGAGTCATTTTCGTGCCGGGAGGCCAAGGGCAGTCAGTGCACTTATCCTTAATAGCGAGCTGAACGCGACAGCAACGCCTTGCGATAGCGCTTGGCCTTTCTGAAATTCAGCGGGTTCTGAGGAACCTTGTCGAACCGAAAGTATCAACCAGTCTCTTCCCTCAATCAGGTCAGTCTCCCGAAAGTTTGTGTCAAAGCCGTTCCGGAAGAAGCAGGAAAGGTCACGTGACAAGTGAACCGAGCGTTAAGGACATTGCACAGCTGTGTGGCATACTTAACAAGTTTCTTTGAAATTTTTATGATTTCATGTGCCCGTATGCAAAGCCACCAAGCCTGCTCATAGTTTGCGCTTCGGCCGTTCCTAACAATTGATCTTTAACATCCGGCAGGTCGGGCGCGCCGGGAGTCGCCCCAGCCACTACGGGGAATTCACAAGCGACTGCGGCCCGTGCCGCAGATTCCGTTGCAATGGGCTGCGGTAGTTCAACGCCCACCGGCTCTGAAGCTGGCGGCGCGGTGAGTGGTTGTTGTGCATGGAAGCTTCATGGAAGGAGAAGCGGGGGGGAAGTGGGCGTGGGTAATGTGCGAATTCGCAGATGTGCGACCTCTGCCTGCCGCATATTATTCTATTGAAAGGAGAGGGGCTACGATTCTAATTTTTTTGTTATGCTGGTCGAATAATCCGCACGTGCTGTATTCACACGCACGCAAACACATGTACACACACAGGCCGGCGTGGGTGCGACAGTCTCGCATGCGATGCGCCTAGGTGAAGATGGTGACGGCAGCAACAACACCATTGGGAACACTATCGGCAACTATGTGATTGACCAGTCTTCGCCGACCATTGACTCGGCCTCGAAGCCTGTAGCCGTCGTATATCCCAAACCGGAGTCGGTGCGTTGAGTAGAATATATACCAAGGCATATCTTTGCGCTAGTACGGACATTTTCCTCCTGCTCCCTTGTTGGTATTTGTGCAGGCAACAAACAAGTTCAGGTAACGAAAAGAAAAGAAAATAGTATGCCACGTGTGCATTCATTTCATCATTGATTCACCTACGCGCGCGAGTGACCTCATGATGTATTCCGCTGTTTCGTTCTATAGGTGCGGGAGGTGATTCGGGCCGCCCTCAAGAAGAACTTCATTTTTCAAGCCCTCGCGCCTAGCGACGTCGAGAAACTCGTCGACGTGTTTTCACCGCAGAGCTGTGCGGCGGGTGACAACGTGATTGTGCAGGGCGCGCCCGGCGACTACATGTGAGGAAATAACGGGAGGAAAGACATCGTAGGCCGTGGGATCAGACTGCGCGAACGTCCAACAGCCAACTTAGTTTTCCATATCAACTTTCACGTGGTTCCCTTGTTCCAAGTTTTTTCTTTTTCGTCGCTGCTCAAAGCCTATATTGTTTTATATACATGTGCGCGCACGCTACAGGTACGCCATTGAATCCGGTCGGTTTGACGTGTTCAAGAACAGCGAGGCGTCGGACGGCGCAGAAAGCAAGATCGCGGAAATGACCAACGGCCAAACTTTCGGCGAATTAGCGCTCCTCTATGGCGCGAAAAGAAGCGCAACGGTGAGAGTTCGTTTTGAGCGAAAGAGTACACCAGAAATGGCATGGAGAGTGTGGGACCCATCGTGCGAAGTACAACCGATGGGAATTGTTTTCCGCCGAGTGAGCATGTAGTAGCTTCGGTGCATTTCTCTTGCTTGCGCTCGTGCATCCCTTCATTCACGGGACCACAACCTTGACTCGTTTCTCTTGTTAACATCATCAAGGTGCGGTGTGTGGAGCCAGCGTCGCTTTGGGCGTTGGACCGTGCCACTTTCCGCCACTACCGGGCTAGCAACGAACGGCGGATGAAAACCATGGCGGTGGGGATCCTGGGGAAAGTGTCCCTTTTGAAAGATTTGGAGCCCGAGCAACTACGGAAAGCCACGGAAGGTGCGACCTCGCTGTGTGACCAGGAAGGAATGTGTGGCTGTGGGTTTTGAAGTAGGATTGTTTAATTTTTATGATTGCCTGCTTACTTGCACGGCCTTGTTTTTGATCTCTGATGTATACGATTTCCTTCCTCGGGCTCTCTCCCCCCCCCCCCTATCAACCATCCTTCATCCTTCATCTCTCATATCTCTCTCATCTCTCGCTCTCTCTCATCCTCTGTTTACAGTGGCCCGCACCGAGGACCACCTTGAGGGTGACGTTATCATTCACAAGGGGGACATGGGCTCGACTTTTTACGTGATCCTCGAGGGGGTTGTCCTCATCACCGAAGCCAGTTTGGGGGATGGGGATGACGTCGGCGCCAGCGGCGACAGCATGTCTCCTGGTAAGCGACGCTGCTGTTGTTGTGCGAGAGCGGGTGTATTTAGGCTAGCACAAACGGCGTTCGGAGGAACATACTGTGCTATTCTCTAAGGATGAGCTCCTCTTTTAGTGTAGTTCGAAATCAAATTTCCCGATCTATGACACCACGCGGCCCCTATTCAGAAGGCGCATTGCCTCATGTTCCGCCTTCTTTCGTATTTATGCATTGGAATGTTCAGACAGTAGCATGGGCACCTCCTTGCCTGATCCCTCCGCTGGAGCTGCTGCTGCCGCTTCGGAGTCTCACCCAGTCGCCGCCAAAGCGCTGTCCAAGTCCTACTCCAAAGTGAAAGGGGGAATTCGCCTGAAAGCGGGGGAATGGTTCGGGGAAATTGCGCTCTTGAACGACGGGAAGCGCACCGCCAATGTGCTGGCGGATTCGTCGGTTCGACTCCTGGTGTTCGACCGCGACTCGTTTGAGCAGGTATGAGGGTGACTGTTGTGCACACTACTAGGCGCATGTCTTGAAGAATAGGAGGAAAGCGACTGATTGAAGAGATAGCTGTCGGACTTGAGACTTGAGACCATTGCTATCCGCTCTCTGATCTTCTGCTCATGATTGCATATATTCGCACACCTCACTGCCTGTCTTCGCGTGTGCACATGCATGTACTGCACTACATGTACTGCAACTAGGTGTTGGGGCCATTGCGGGATTTGTTGGACCGGAAAGCCAACATGCGCCTATTGGCGGGAGTGCCCCTCATCGCGAAACTGCCACTGAAAGAGCGAGAAGTCGCCTTCGACCTCTTTGCGACGGTAAATAAGACCAACAAAAAAAGGATACGTACTTGTGCTAGTATACTGCTGCTGCTTTGAGTGATCCTCGAAGGAACGATGCTCAGTCACGCACAATTCATTCATTTTAGTGCAAGCTCTATTGCGCGTCTCTCCTTCAACAAAATCCCGTCCTTGCACATACCATTGTGTGTCGTTGCGCAGGTGGCTTTTCAAGCGGGGCAAACCATCGTGAAAGAAGGCGACGTGGAGTCCAAGTTTTTCTTGATGCGGGCTGGCTCCGCTCTGGTGCACAGCAAGAGCGGTGGCGGCGAGGGCATTGCTTCGTCCTCCTCGTCGTCGTCTCCGACCAAGAAGAAGGCGGCCATCACGCCAGAGCCTTCGGGATCGCCACCTCCGATTGTGGCGAGACACTCGCCGAGGACCACGGCTGCAGCCTCCTCAGGCGCGAACATGCCGACAGGAGAGCCCATGGACTTAGACTTGACGCATTTAGGCAAACTGGTAGGTTCTAGCAACTGAGTACATGTGCACGCTCGAAACACACCCACGCCAAAGATACACGCCAATTACCCGCACATACTTAATTGCTCTCGCGCACTTCCTCTGCAATCGTTTTTCTCTCTTGTTGAATGGTTCTCGGACGAAGTCGCCAACTTCCTTAGACATTGTCTTCTTCTTTCATGCCATCGTGCACCTGTTAACAAATTCATGGTTGTTCCTGCATGCAGGTGAGAGAAATTAGCGCGGGGGACCATTTTGGGGAAGAAGCCTTACTCCAAAACCACCACCACGATGCCACCATCACTGCCAAGACGGACGTGTCCTGCTTTGTGCTGGAACGGCGGGATTTCGCTGCGGTGCGATATATTAGTAGACACTTATTATTGTGGTTCGAATTTCGATGTTGAGTTTGTGTCTTTGTTCTTCTTTCCGTTCATTTTCGGAATTGTTGCTTATGGAAACCCTGTGTCCTCATGCCTTGATATTTTCTTCTTTTGATAGCCTTGCTGCACTCCTTGGTAACACCAACCCACCTCAAATCCTAATCAACAGGTGGTTGCGGAGTACGAAGCAGCTGTCGCGGGTACAGAGGGGGGTCAATTGTCAGCACTGAAAGCAGAAGCGACGCAGCAAGCTCCCAAGGTGGAGATTGACTGGGGCTGCCTGAAAAACTTGGGCAAAATCGGGGCTGGCACCTTTGGCACGGTGCTGATGATGCAAGACACCCGCACGTTGGAGACTTACGCTATGAAGGTAACACGACGAAGAGGAAAAATGGCTTCTGCTGTTGCTTAATTACTCTATAATCGTGCACGTGTGAATAGACAGGTAAGCGGACTCTCTTCGTCCCTTTTTTGATTGATTCCTCATCGTGTGCTTCAATGTGTATTCCATGATTTATTTTTCCACACAGGTGCTGGACCGGCAACGCGTCAAGAAAATGCGCCAAGAAAAGCGCCTCGAGACGGAAAAAGCCCTTTTGCGGGAGATGAACTCCCCCTTCATTTGCCGCATGGTTGCTGACACTGAAGACGATTCTGCTTTTTACCTCTTGCTCGAGCTGGTGCAAGGCGGCGAGCTGCAGAGGCTCATTCATCCGCAGGTTGGTGGTCGAATATTCGATCTTCCTGAGTAACAAAATGACTGACTCTATGATAATATTCGTTCGCAACATCGAATGTAGTTCTTGCGTAAAAGAACTTCCTGTAAATGCTTTTCTTGTGCTTTTAAAAATCTCTTCGTTTTTTTTTCTATGCATTTTTATTGTTGCTTTTATACTATATTAGGACCCCCAAAAGCGCGCGAAGCAGCAGCAAGAAGTTGACCGAGGTCTTCTGGCAGGTATTCCCCACCAACCCGCCAAGTTTTACTGCGCGGCGGTGTCGCTGCCCTTGAATTACATCCACAAGCAACAAGTGGCGTTTCGGGACTTGAAACCGGAAAACGTGATGATCGACCGGAATGGGTAAGAGAAATTTATAGACATGCTAGCTAGAACATATATGAGACCGAAATAAATAACGCTAATAGTTGAAAAGGCGAACGAAGGAACGATAACATCTGCAGATTAAATGTTGCCATCCTCCAGAATCATGCATATTTGATGGATGCGTGCTTGTGTGTTTTTTGTTTCTGACAGGTACCCAAAATTGATTGATTTCGGCTTGGCCAAACCGCTCGAATTGACGGGTGGCAAAACCTACACTTTATGTGGCACTCCCGAGTATCTCGCGCCGGAAGTGATTTTAGGCACGGGCCACAACCAAGCCGCAGATTGGTGGGCGCTTGGGGTGCTTTTGTTTGAGATGGTGGTGGGGGCGTCGCCCTTTTTGCAGAAAGGCGTGGAAAGGCGGAAGCAAGACCACATGGCAATTTTTGAGGTGAGTACTAGTGGTTCATGGATTAAGATGAAGATGTACTTGAGATGATTGCCTTTTCTCTTCTTCTGAGTTCAGAATAAGGACACTTGATACAAAAGCCTCATTAACTAAACTTCGCCTCATTTATATCTCCCTCTCTCTCTCTCGTTTTTTTTTCTTCTTCTATTCAACAGAACATCGTGGACGGGCGGATTCTGTATCCCGCCGCCCTAGAGCCCGGTTGCAAAGACCTTTTGAAGCGGTTGATGACGCACAAGCCCGCCATTCGCATGTCGTCTGGGCGCAGGGGGCACAAGGAGTTCGAAGCCCATGCATGGTTTCAGAGCGAAGTCGACTGGGCGCTCCTCGAGAAGTGCCAGTTGCAGCCGCCCTGGTATCCTCCCATTGCGAATGCTACAGACCAAGTTTGCTTCAAGAAGGAAAAGAGTTGATGATTGTTTTAAAAACACTGTTGCGCCATTCGATTGTACCTCTGTTCCTGGTATGAGAAAAAGTGGCTGCTTCTCGCGTCTCAAAAAAAGGGATAGAGAACAGAAATAACGAATTGAACTTGTGATATAGAAGAAGAGCGTGAGCGAGGGGCACATATAAAAAAGCTAGAACAAACGAAATAACTGAATGATTTATAGCCTCCAGCCCTATGTTAATCTGTATTTTGAAATCCAGTTTTGTTAACAAATAACAGCAAGAACCCCCTTCAAGAACTGAAATAAAGAAAAAAGAAGAAGCAGTTCTCTGACATCTGACATCCAAAAACTGTTAGACTGTTACTTGAAGTTTTGAAGAAAATTCCGAAGAGGGCGCTACCAGAATGTATGATGGATCTGACTGTGCTTAAAGTGCAAGTGCCCAGCCATACACCCTCAGACAGTCCCTGTCCACCAGGCAACTGCAAAAGGAAGTCAATGGGCGGAGTGAGCCTTCTGTCTTTACGTCTTCACCTCGGCCTAGTAGCTAGTAGCCATAGCAATGATGCCGATGAAATTCATCGAGATTAAAAAGTGGATCTAGGAAGCAAACTACAGTCCGCCCTCGATTTCTGATATCGTCTTGCCATTGCTGTGTAGTTATAATTCCCTTGAACAACGAGATATGCGAGTACAAAGTAGTCACAGAAGCAACAAGCCGACGGGGCTGCGTGGTTTTGGACGAAACCCTATATAAATCGGAAGAGGACTGCTGTACATTTAAGTAGCAACCGCGCATTACTTGGAGAAGAGGACCACGGGCACTGCATGTACAAGGGCCACGGGCACCACAAAAAAGGCGCGCATCAACAAACGCTTACAACGCATCACATATTTCGCCACAGCGAACACATTGCACCTGAAACGTGCATTGCACGGGCGTGTGTTTTTATGAGAACTGAGTGTTTCTGTTATCTGCTAGTAGGTACGAAAGCGAAATGCGGTACGTCAACAAATTTTCTGCTTTTATCACTACAAATGCGCCATCAAACATGGCCCTATATGCGCCATGTGTCATGCACTACGACTATGTTGAATACCGCCCTGGTGCACAGTATTACACGACCTCATGCTTGATCTTATGTATCAAATGTTCGCCGCTCGTTCGTGGTGGTTCCTGTTCGACGTACATTTTTGGACGGGCTCGTATATTGGATGCGAATTGGTTTTTGACCCCCCCCTCCCTCCCTGGGGGCTGGATTTAGTAACTAGCAGCAGGGTGCCATCTAGTTAGAGGCATCTACAGAGTCCCCCGGGCCGGACTAAAAACCAGCCCAGTTTTCTCAGTCCGAAGAACAGCCACCCATCAAAGGGGAGTGGACCACAAGCACGGGCGTGGGCCACAGGCACCACAAGAAGAACGCACACCAAGTCTCGCGAAACCTAGTCTAGTCTAGTCTAGTTAATACTCCCCAACATACAAAGAAACACCACTGTGGCATATAGCAACAGAAAATGTAACTTTCAGAACAAGTCTGACCGGGCTGAGTGTCCTTTTGCGCAATGCAATTGTAATCATTTACTCTCGAGGTGTCCTTCAGCCATACCACAGACCTACTATGCCACAACGAGTTCATTGCGCCTGAACCGTGCATGGCACGGGCACTGGCACCTGCACAATAGATCAACGTAGTTTGATGTCTTATGTTGACACGACCAAGAAGTGCCTAAAAAAATTTGCCTGTCTGTCCGTCCGTCACATCAAATTTTTATCTGGGTACGTGTGTTCTGACATGTTCTGACACGTTGTCACTGACATCAACTACGTTGATCGCGGTGCGGCGGACCCACGCCGCTGCAGTATTAGCGTATCCATTGACGTATTTAGGTCATTTGAATTGAATGCCGGATCTTTTTGGGGCCCTCCGCTCGGCTCCTCCTCCACCATGCTGTCGAGACGTCGAGAGTCGAGAGTTCGAGCACTTGGTTCGAGTCTTCGAGCAAGTGAGCAAGTAAGTTACAGAGTACAGATAGTACGTATAGCTAGCTCGAGAGCTAAAATGTAAAATGTAAAGGGAAAGTAGATACCCTTGCCAATACACGGTACTCCCACACCCACAGTTGCTAAAATTGATTCACGCGTCTATATTCATTTCGTTCAAGATTAAGCTCAACTATTCCTTCAGCACTTCTACAGTAAATGGATTGCAACTTGAAGTGCTTTACGAGAGTTTAGATAGACTATTAGAATTGAACGGGTAAATTTGAGCTCACGGACTGCCTCCGCCGCATTGCAGCTATAGATCGAATCGTGTGCTTTAAGTCGAGATATATCATGTCATTATCAAATGTAGCCTCTATGGCTAGATTTTTCGGGAACTCGAGATTTTATGTTGCCAACTTTCAGTACTCCCAATCAAGTCTAGCTACCTTGTGCTTGCGGCAGCCGCGTATCCTTAGTCTAGCTACATCGACTCAAGCCTCGAAAATCCCACAGCACAAATCAAAGTATGTGGGGGTATACTGGGGGCGTGATATCAGAAAATGGCGAACTGAGATTTGCATCGAAGGAAAGAGAACATACTTGGGCATGTTTGACAGCGAAGAAGATGCAGCTCGCGCCTACGACGAGAAAGCTGCTTCGTTAGGCAGGCCGATCAATTTCCCAGAGTCAACAGAAACGCAAGCAGTAAAGCGAGGTCTCCATGGTATCGTCTCGTCGTATGTCGGCGTACACTGGCACGTTGGACATAACAAGTGGTCGTCGATAATCGGTATCGATGGCCGAAGAGTTCACTTGGGCTATTTTTCCAATGAGAAAGCCGCGGCTCGTGCCTTCGATGACCGAGCTGCCCCCCTCGGTCGGCCCTTGAACTTTCCTGTTGACGAAGAGCAAGAGCAAGCGTTTAAGCAAGGAGCATCGATGTATGAGGGGGTACGGTGGAATCATTTAGAAAATCAGTGGGAAGCAGTTGGCGTGAAGCACAGTAAGCGCCAGTCTCTCGGACTGTACGCGAGCGAAGAAGCAGCAGCACGCGCTGTAGACGACCATTTCATTGGATTGGGCCTGCCACGAAGAAACTTTGCCAACAAAACTGAGCTGCGACAGGCTTTAGTGAGCAATGCATCGAAGTATGTGGGCGTGGCTAGGAAGAAGCTATTGAGAAGGTGGTACGCTTTTATTGTAATCGACGGCAAAACACATAGTTTGGGCGCTTTTGACAACGAAGAAGATGCTGCGCTAGCTCATGACGTTCGAGCCGCTGCGTTGGGCCGCCCCGTCAACTTTCCTGCTGAAGATCAAGTCCAAGCAGTCAAAGGTGGATCATCAAAATATCGTGGCGTGACGGCAACAGGTAAAAAATGGCGAGCCTGCATCTGTATCGACGGGAAAACGCAGTCTTTGGGCACTTTTGACAGCGAGGAAGAGGCTGCGCGTAAATTCGACGAAGCAGCAAAGCCTATTGGCCGCGCAGTGAATTTCGTGCCATTATGACAAAAAGAAATCAGCAGCCCGAGCCCGAGGTGTCTCTTACTGTTCGATAACGCCACGATTTCTTGAACTGCGCTGTGTGTTCTAAATGCCATATTTGATTCAGGAATTCTCAAAAATGTTACATATGCATAAATTCACAGATATGCCGATAGAAGCCACGTGTATGAACCTCCCTGTTATTATTTGTTATCTACATCTCTTTATGTTACAGGGCTCTTTTGTTTTTGTATTCGTATTTCGTATTCGGCGTTTGTGGTTTGTGGAGTATCAGAAATCAAGGGGAATGGACATCCAAATTCGACTGGACTGGCAGTGCAGAGTGGAGAGTAGAGAGTAGACTGGACTACTATACTAGACTCAACTAGACTGGGCTACTCTCCAGAATTGTGCGCTAAAACGAAGACGCAAACTATATATATAAAAAGGGGGGTGCTTATATGTGCGCCAAAGGCCCTGGTCCTGGACGCGGAACGATGTCCGCAATCGCCTGATCTCTGTTCTTGCTAAAGGAGAAATCCATCACGTGGCTTTTGTTTTTGTGGTGGTGGTGGAGAGGGTGATACCGACAAGCACTCACATCAAAGGGGTCGCTGGTGCTTCGCGAGCCACTCCTCATCGCTAAGCGCTCCATCATCAACTAATGCATCTCCCCAGAGAAAACTCTCATCATCTTCACCACCTTTGCTGTTGATGCTCGCTGCAGTATTTGTCGTCAAATGTGCAGGCGCTGCTAGTAGCTCTAGATTAAACGCATCAGAAATCGCTTGCAAGAGTCGCTTTCGAGCCATAGTAGGATCTACAGCGCGGTTTAATTCAAGCCCGAGGGAAGTCACCTCACGCCTGTTGTGGGGTTCGGGATTGAATGGGATAAGGCACGAAAAAAATGGCGAATAGACAATTATACTTGAGTGCAAAACTCACCACGGGAGGACTGATGAACAATTCAATGAAGTTGTGAGTTGCAATACACGTCATTTCCTAAAGGCTATCAACTCGCGAATATGATATGTATTACCCTTCAATGCCGCACGGCACGATGCGCTTAAACCCGCCGTCTTCCACCAGGTCCGGAGAAAGATTCAAGCTCAAACCGTGCATGGTCACCCATCTAAGTAATAACAGAAACACACGAGCAACACGCGATTTTTTTAGAATATTTGAACAATGCATGCCACTCATCACACCATGATTGGAGATGAAATGGGCAGAGCTTCTGGTAATACAAAGAATATAAAGTCCAATTCACGAAGAAAACAAGAGAAAAGTACGGCCACTTTAATAATTGCACGCAAGTCGTCCTACTACCCTTCCCTTTCAATCCATTTCCCTAAAACACACACACCTCGATGCAGCAAGCCCCACTGCCGCGACCTTCTTTCCCTTCACCCACACCCCAGTCCCCGCTGGATCACGCTCTCCTATCACGCCGTAGCTGGCCAAGGTAGCGATCGCCGCATTCTCAAGCGACTGCCAGTACCTATTTACATTTGAAAATACAAAAAAATGATGAAAATTCATCATCGTAATTTTTTTAGGGAAGAGAAAAAGGCTTTAAAAGTGGTGAATGGTAAATAGAAAAAGACGAATAGAAACGAGCGAATAAAGATGGTGACAGTGAGGAGCAGTAAGATCGACGGAACCCATATGAGGTACACAAGCAGTACGTAGCACCTATCGCACGATTATAGTAGCAAAAAAACACACACACCAATGCAGGTCTTTCTTGTGCATCGTGAGGTCAAATATAGGATATGCTACGATCTGACCCGGCCCATGCCAGGTCACTTCTCCTCCGCGCTCAATCTGATGACAAGAGATCGGACATCGGGTGAGTCCTTAAGAGAGAAAGATCAGTTGATATAAACTAAAGCACCCAAAAAACAAACGAAGAGGACATTGGAAAAGAGCTAGCCAGAAAAGTGTAGAATGATACAACATTCTAGACAATGTTGACACTTACTCTATGCACATCGTGCTCGCGTTGTGCCTGATAATCAAACTTCAAATGTTCAAGAGATGCACCACGGCCTAAAGTATACACCTGGAATAAGACGAGATGATTAGTAAAGACGAAGCAAAATCATTGACACTGCTACTGCTATCGCACCCATTTGAAAGGCGGCTTGACCATTTATTCACATATACACAGCAGATTCATGTACCGAAGGGTGCTCCACGAGGAAAATCGTGTCTGGGTGCACATTAGCACGACCTTCCCGCTGCGCATCGATAGCTCGCCGCTGAGCTGCCTTTTGCCACCGCCATGCCGTCACATACGGTACTAAATGATCGGTGATGTTGTGCACGGTGCACGGCCGCCTAGTTGGGGCTATTGGAGGTGGCGTGCCCTGGATGTTAGCACCAGCATCGCTGGCAAAGAAGCTAGACGACAGCATCCCTGGCACGAGAGGCTTCTTTTGCACTCGAATACGTACCAGCTGTTTAAACATCGTAGACCAAGTGATAGCAGCCTGAGGTCTAACTTAAGAGAGAGATGTCAATATCCCCGTTCGAAGATATCTAGATACTACAGAGCTACTTAATGAAGCCTAGTAGTGAACCACTACAAGAAACTAACTAACTTACGGTAGCTACTAGTAGTAACTACAGTAGTAACACTGCGAATGCCAATGAATCAATGAAAGCTTAGTTCTGCAGGTAAGGACTATAAAATCAAAGAAGATTTGAAGTGTCTTCAATTGCGCAACAAGGCGGGCAAACTACAGTAGCAACTTAGGAACAGCCCTCTTTCTTGCTCTGCCTCTAATCTAGCTAATTTAGCTCTAGTAGGATAGGGCTACTCGACTTCTCGATGACTACACTCCTCTCTTCTCTTGTATCCTCTAGGAGCTTCAGCTCCGTAGGAGGAGTATTGCCCGTACGTCCGTCCGTCAGCAATTCTGATCTTCAGAATTTGGATTCGTTGGAATTCTTTTTTCAAGAGTTCATCCGATCGTCCGAAGGTTGCGAAGCTTTCGTCTCAAACGCTTCGAGTTCTACGCTAACTTTGCGAAGCTAAAGA